>JACCDO010868863.1_pt1 | contig 95088 bp, 97 predicted proteins | sample 7446101 | NCBI WGS metagenome assembly JACCDO01 (sample SAMN15323440, study PRJNA562643) | freshwater metagenome | isolation source: river surface water | place: USA:Blue River Watershed | collected 2017-08-16
AAAAGTGCGTTATTGAGAGCATGTCCAGACTTCTCAGCAACATAAGCTCCCACAATTGGATGACCAATGAGATAGAGGTCACCAATCGCATCTAAGATTTTGTGACGCACAAACTCATCTTCGTAACGCAGTTCTTCATTGTTTAAGATGCGGTGCTCATCTAAAACAATAGCATTATCTAAACTACCGCCGCGAGCTAAACCCATTTCACGTAAAGCTTCTACCTCATGCGCAAAACCAAATGTCCGCGCACGGCCAATCTCACTGCGATAGGCATGCTCTGCAAAATCCACAATAAAACGTTGGCCAGTCTTATCAACTGCTGGATGCTTAAAGTCAATTGTGAAGTCTAATTTAAATCCGAAGAAAGGCTCTAAGCGCGCTAGCTTATCGCCCTCGCGAACTTCGACGGGTTTTTGAATCACGACAAATTGACGTGGCGCATCTTGTTCAATAATTCCAGCAGATTCAATTAAAAACAAGAATGAGGCAGCGCTGCCATCCATGATAGGAACTTCTTCATCATCAAGCTCTATCAATAAGTTATCTAAACCTAAGCCAGCGCACGCTGATAGCAAATGTTCAACTGTAGAGACTCGCACACCATCCTTCTGAATGACTGACGCAAGCCTTGTGTCGCAGACAGCCAGGGCAGTAGCAGGTACAACTGACTGCTCTGGCATATCGACACGAACAAACTGAACTCCTGAATTTACCGGTGCAGGCTTAATAGAAATTGTCACCTTACGACCAGAATGCAAACCAATGCCCACAGTTTTCACTGGAGTAGCAATAGTTCTTTGTTTCATCATGGTGATATCTCTAAAATTCAGGGAGTATTACTGACTGAGTGAATGCGAATTACAGTTTTTTCAAAATAGAAGCAGCATCGCTTACTTCAAATTTTCCAGGTGCTTCGCGATCTAAAGACTTCACTACACCATCTTCAACAATCATGGCGTAACGATCTGAACGCACACCCAAACCACGAGCCGTTAAATCTAACTCTATGCCCATCTTCTTGGTGAACTCAGCACTGCCATCACCCATCATACGAATCTTTTTTCCAACCTTTTGATCACGTCCCCAAGCGCCCATTACAAATGGATCATTTACGGAAATACACCAAATTTCGTCAACACCTTTTGCTTTGATCGCATCGTAGTGTTCAACATATCCAGGTACATGCTTTGCAGAGCAAGTCGGTGTAAATGCGCCAGGCAATGCAAAGATCACAATTTTTTTGCCAGCTACAAGCTTCTCAACTTCAAAGGCGTTTGGCCCTAAGGAGCAGCCTTCGCTCTCTTCATCAAAAAATTCATAAAGAGTAGCGTTTGGTAATTTTTGTCCAACAGTAATCATGACATCTCCAATAAGTAATTGTTAGTAAGCATGCCAACGCAAGCGCGGGATTCGTCGTCCGGAGGGGCGCCGCGCTGGCAGTTTGCAATTACCTATTGTATTGAGCAGTTAGTTAGTCTGCTTGCTTACGTAAAAAGGCTGGAATCTCATAGTAATCTGCCCCTTTATCCAACATGGATTTAGCCTGAGGAGAGCTATCTGCACCTAAAGTAGGTGTAGGAGTCGCCTCGCGGGAACTACGGAATACCCGTGGCAAATCATATTGGCTGTAATCAACACCGCTACTTGCTGCTGGTTGAGTTGAAACTGATGGAGTGCTACCCGCACCCGTCAGCGCCATACCCGCACTAGTACTCAAAGCAGAATCTAAGCCAGCCTTACTCATAGCAGCAGATGCGCTAGAAGGAGCAAAAGTATTGAGGTCTGCCATTGTTGGCATTGCATCACTAGTACCAGTAGCCTGTCTCCAAACTACTTCGGGTTGATTTGCTTTGCGTGCCTGAGGATTATTTAAGCCAGTGGCAACTACTGTCACGCGTAATGCATCGCCCAAGGTCTCGTCGTACACGGTGCCGAAGATTACGGTTGCATCATCAGCAGCATAACCACGAATAGCAGCCATTACTTCGCGCGTCTCAGACAATTTCAATGAGCGGCTAGCAGTAATATTTACCAATACACCGCGTGCACCAGATAAATCAACGCCTTCTAATAATGGAGAGGCCACTGCAGCTTCTGCTGCCAAACGAGCACGATCCATACCAGAAACTGTTGCTGTTCCCATCATGGCTTTACCTTGCTCGCCCATGACAGTCTTCACATCTTCAAAGTCAACGTTAATTAAACCTTGAACATTGATGATTTCAGCAATACCAGAGACTGCGTTGTGTAAAACGTCATCAGCACAAGCAAAAGCCTTATCAAACTCAGCATCTTCACCCATAACTTCAAAGAGCTTTTCATTGAGAACAACAATCAATGAATCAACGTAAGACTCGAGCTCTGCAGCGCCGTTCTCAGCAACCTTCAAGCGCTTTACACCCTCGAAATCAAATGGCTTACTGATAACACCAACAGTCAAAATGCCCATTTCTTTTGCGACTTGAGCAACGATTGGAGCTGCACCAGTACCGGTACCACCACCCATACCTGCAGTAATGAACACCATGTGAGCACCTTGCAAAGTATCTGCAATCCGAGCACGCGCCTCTTCGGCAGAAGCTGCGCCAATTTCTGGTTTTGCACCTGCACCTAATCCGCTAGAGCCCAGTTGCAAATTCACAGATGCTTCGGAACGCTGTAAAGCGCCAGCATCGGTGTTCATGCAAATGAACTCTACGCCATTTACTCCGCGACGGATCATGTGCTGGACAGCATTACCGCCAGCTCCACCGACTCCAACTACTTTAATAATGGTTTTGCCAGCTGTATCTTGATCTAACATTTCAAATTCCATATACCCTCCTAGGTAAATAACTTACTACATTGACGACGACGAAAAACAACTTAAAAATTTCCTGCAAACCATTCCTTCATGCGCGACATAATTCCTTGCAGTGCGCCTGATTGAGAAACACGACGACCACGCAACAACTGTGCTTGGCCTTCCATGAGCAAACCAATGCTGGTGGCGTATCTGGGGCTACGCAATACTTCATGTAAATGCCCACGATATTCGGGTGTACCAATTCGAGCAGGTCGTAAGAAGACTTGCTCAGCTAACTCAACCATTCCTGGCATCAATGACGTACCGCCAGTAAGCACAATTCCAGAGGAGACCATGTCTTCATAGCCAGAGTCACGCACCACACCTCTCACCAAGGTAAATAGCTCTTCAACCCGCGGCTCAATCACTGCAGCAAGTGCTTGCTTAGACATTGGACGCGGGTCACGATCACCAACACCAGGTACATCAATCATGGCGGCTGAATCAGCCATATCTTGACGAGCAATTCCATGGGCAATTTTTAAATCTTCCGCCTCAATTGTTGGAGTACGCAATGCCATTGCAATATCGTTAGTAATTTGGTCGCCGGCAATTGGAATCACGGCGGTATGACGAATCGATCCTTGGCAATAAATCGCGATGTCAGTAGTGCCGCCACCAATATCGACTAAGACAACACCAAGTTCTTTTTCATCATCAGTAAGGACAGCTAAGCTTGATGCCAAAGGCTGCAAAATGAGATCATTCACCTCGAGACCACAACGACGTACACACTTCACAATATTTTGTGCAGCACTTACAGCACCAGTAACAATATGTACCTTCACCTCTAAACGTAAACCACTCATACCGATTGGCTCGCGGACATCTTCTTGGCCATCGATGATGAATTCTTGTACCAAGATATGTAAAATTTGTTGATCCGTTGGAATATTGATTGCTTTAGCAGTTTCCAATACGCGCTCAACATCACCAGCGCCTACTTCTTTGTCTCGTATAGCGACCATACCGCTCGAGTTAAAGCTCACAATGTGATTTCCGGCAATGCCAGTAAATACTTGAACAATCTGGCGGTCAGCCATCACCTCGGCCTCTTCCAAAGCCTTCTGAATCGACTGAACAGTTGCTTCAATGTTGACTACAACGCCCTTTTTTAAACCCTTAGAGGCTGTTTGACCAACACCAACTACGTTAAATTGGCCATCAGGTGCAAGCTCTGCTACTAAGGCTACTACCTTAGAAGTCCCAATGTCTAAACCCACTAGCAGGTCGCGATTATCTTTACTCATTACCATTCCTCATTGCTTCAGCTCACTTTTTTTGCCATCTACATCACTCTTTTTCAAACTTCCAGATGCAAGATGCACTGCGAAACCATTTGCATAACGTAGATCTACTGCATCCACTCGATTAGCCCATTTCTCTTGCACCTGAGGCCAATACTTAAATAGACGTGCAACACGTTCTTCTGTTAGGTTTTTGTCCGAACTCTCTTCATCCCGTCCAAATTCGACTTTCATGCCATTGGATAACTTGACGTGCCAGGCATAACGCTCAGTTAATGCCAAGCTCACCACCTGAGCATTCCAAGGTTTAAACCAGTTATTAGCTTTTTCATAAAGGCTCATTACCTCTTTACCAGCATCGTCTGGTCCAGAAAAATCTAATAGGTGTTTGTCATCAACTAGCTCTGAAACACGGCCAGCAAATAGCTCACCATGTGTATTCATTAAAGTATTGCTACTCTCACTACCCCAAGTAGCAAAAGCCTTCTGCTCTTCAATATTCACTATCAAACCATTGGGCCAAACACGACGAACATTAGCGTGGCGCACCCAAGGCATACTTTCAAAGCCACGCTTCACATCTTCTAAACGCACACTGAAGAAGTTGCCTTGCACGGTTTCCATTACCTGACGCTTCACGAGAGATTTATTAATGTGTTTCAGTGTTTGACCAGCAACCGGCTCAACCTGAATTTGTCTCAAAGTAAAAACAGATCTCTGGCTTAACCAAACCAGAATCCCAACCACCAACATCACAGCAAAGCAGCGCATCAAGAAACGACTAAGCTTTTGCATCCGCTCTGGATGATTCCAAAGCGGAGACATGATGACGGAGAAAATATCTCCGAAGCGGTCTAAGAGTGTGCTCATGTAATAGCACCTTCTTTTTGTTGCAAAGTTTGGCTTAGTAACCACAGCACGAGGTCTGCATAAGGAACGCCAGCTGCTTTAGCTGCCATCGGCACTAAAGAGTGAGAGGTCATACCTGGTGAGGTATTCATCTCTAATAAATAGGGCTTACCAGTTTTCTGATCGAGCATGACATCTGCACGACCCCATGTGCGGCAACCTAGGGCCTTGTATGCAGCTAAGGCCAACTCTTGAACGCGCTCATTAATCTCAACCGCAAGTCCAGTTGGGCATAGGTATTGAGTCTTGTCTGAGAAATATTTATTATGGAAGTCGTAGTTAGCTTCCGGTGGGATAATTTTGATCACAGGCAATGCTTCTGCTGTATCACCTTGACCAACTAGCGGGCAAGTGAGCTCATCTCCAATGATGCAAGTCTCAGCAATCACTTTTTTATCTAATCCCGCAGCAAGCTTATAGGCTGCTGGTAATTCATTGACAGATTTCACCTTGGTTAAACCTAGTGAAGAACCTTCATGCGCTGGTTTCACTATCAAAGGCAGACCTAAATGCTCGACGACTGCATTCCAGTCGCTATTTGCAGTTAATTCTTCAAACTCTGGGGTCGCCAGACCATTGCTAATCCAAACTTGCTTAGTCACAATCTTGTCAATTGCTAAAGCAGAAGCTAATACACCACTACCGGTATACGGCAGATTCAATAAGTCTAATAAGCCTTGGATAGTTCCATCTTCACCGTAACGACCATGTAAGGCGATAAAAATACGATCAAATTTTTCTTTTGCTAACTCTGTTGGGCAGCGTAAGCCAGTATCAAAAGCATGTGCATCCACACCTTTAGAGAGCAAAGCCTCCAAAACACCATTGCCTGACATGAGAGATATTTCTCGCTCACCCGAGCGCCCACCTAAGAGAACACCAACCCGACCAAACGATTTCACATCTAGCTTGGATATCTGAGACTTCACACGATCGCCCCACATGCCGAGGCTTGTATCTAACTTAGACACTCTTTGCCTCCGCCAAGGTATGAGGCAGTGCAGAGATTGATCCTGCACCCATTGTGATTAAGACATCGCCATCTTTTAATACTTGAGATAACTTTTCTGGCATCTCTGCAATATTTGCTGCGAATGCCACCGCCGCAGAATTTAAGGAGCCTTTTGTATGCTTCTCCTCTGCAAGTGCTGCCTTCATCAAACTCTTACCATCTGCACCCGGAATCTTTGCCTCGCCGGCTGGATAAACCTCGGTCAATACCAATGCATCAAAATTTCGGAGGACTTGCACAAACTCTCCAAAACAATCCCGTGTTCTTGTAAAGCGATGTGGCTGGAATGCCAACACTAAACGGCGTTCTGGGAACGCACCTCGAGCTGCTGCTAAGGTCGCAGCCATCTCTACCGGATGGTGGCCATAATCATCAATCAAGGTAAAACTTCCACCAGAGGCAAGTGGAATCTCACCATAGCGCTGGAAGCGTCGACCAACGCCACTAAATTCTGAGAGTGCTTTTGTAATTGCTTCATCGCCAACACCCAACTCAGTGGCAATACCAATTGCAGCTAGAGCATTACGCACATTATGCAACCCAGGTAAGTTCAATGTGATATTAAGAGGGCCTGGTCTATTACCATGCCTGCGAACGGTGCGGCGATCCACAGTAAAGTGCATACGCGTGCCATCAGCACGAATATTGCTAGCTCTAATATCTGCATCTTCAGAGAGGCCATAACGCAAAACGGGCTGAGATACAAATGGAATGATGTCACGTACATTGGCATCATCAATACACAATACTGCTACCCCATAAAAAGGCATGCGCTGAATAAATTGCACAAAGGCTTGCTTCAATCTCGCCATATCGTGCTGGTAGGTGTCCATATGATCTGCATCAATATTAGTAACCACTTCCATTGCCGGGAAAAGCTGTAAGAAAGAAGCGTCAGACTCATCAGCTTCAACCACAATGAAGTCGCCGCGACCCAAACGCGCATTGGCACCAGCAGAGTTAAGCTTTCCACCAATGACAAAAGTGGGATCGAGACCACCTTCAGCCAGGACCGAAGCAACTAAACTAGTTGTAGTGGTCTTGCCATGTGTGCCAGCAATAGCGATGCCTTGTTTTAGGCGCATCAACTCACCCAACATCACTGCTCGCTGAATGACTGGAATCTTTGCAGCACGCGCTGCAAGAACTTCGGGATTATTTCCAGCTACTGCAGTAGAAATAACCACTGCTTCTGCAGTACCAATATTTTTAGGATCATGGCCAATATGAATCACCGCGCCTAACTCTTTTAGGCGCTTCGTTACAGGGCCCTCAGCTAAATCAGATCCAGATACTTGATAGCCTAGATTCAGTAAAACTTCGGCTATGCCGCTCATACCAGCACCACCAATACCAACGAAATGAATTTGCTGAACAATATGCTTCATACACCTACCCCCGCACAATCAGCGCAAACCTCAGCTACTCGCTGGGTTGCATGTGGTTTAGCTAAAGCATGCGCACGCAAAGCCATTTCCTTTAGGTCCGAACGATTAAAACTTTGAATCATGGATGCCAAATCGTGTGGATTCAGGTCTTGCTGGGGCAATAAGATTGCAGCATCTGCATCAGCTAAAAATTTTGCATTAGCAGTTTGATGGTCATCAATTGCATATGGAAAGGGAATTAAGCAAGAAGCAACGCCACAAGCTGCTAATTCTGAAACTGTCATTGCACCTGCGCGACAAATCACAAGATCTGCTTGTGCATACGCGGAGGGCATATCGTCAATAAAGGGACGAATATCTGCTTCAATACCTAGCTCGGCATAATGCTTTTGCAAATCAGCTAAATGCTTATCGCCCGCCTGGTGAATGACCTGAGGACGCACATCTTTAGAGAGTAGCGCCAAAGCTGCAGGAATATTTTCATTTAAAGCGGCCGCGCCTAAACTACCACCCACGACCAATATAGATAAAGGTCCTTGACGCTGTTCGTAGCGCAATGCAGGCGCCGAAATATGATCAAACTCTTCACGAATAGGATTACCTACCCACTCGGCATGCGCCATCGTATTTGGGAAGCCAGTTAATGTACGCATTGCAATTTTGGCAAGCGCACGATTTGCACTCCCTGCTACAGAATTTGCTTCATGTAGTACTAAAGGACGGCTTAACAACTTAGTTACTAAACCCCCAGGGAAAGAAATATAGCCACCCATACCTAAAACCACAGATGGTTTTAGACGACGCATAATCTTCCAACTTTGAACACAAGCGCGTATTAAATTAAATGGCAACATCAGTTTGGTCTTGAGGCCTTTGCCTCGTAAACCGCCAAACTCAACTGCTTCAAACGGAAAATCACAAGACTTTACTAAGCGATATTCCATGCCATTTTGGTTACCCAACCATGACACATTCCAACCGCAGATCCGCAGATATTCAGCAATAGCAAGGCCTGGGAAGATGTGCCCGCCAGTACCACCAGCCATCACCAAAATTGAGGGTCTTGTCACAGCTTCCCTCCGCGCATCAGAATACGATTCTCATAATCAATTCGGAGGAGCATGGCAATTGCCACGACATTCATCAAAATTGCAGATCCACCGTAACTTACTAATGGCAATGTCAAACCCTTGGTTGGTAATAAACCGAGGTTCACACCTATATTAATAAAGGCTTGCCAGCCAATCCAAATTGCTACGCCCTTGGCTGCAAGACCAGCAAAACTACGGTCTAACTGCAAAGCGGTACGCCCAATTAAGAAAGCACGTCGGACGATCCAATAAAACAAGAAGATCATCACAACCACGCCAACGAAGCCAAGTTCTTCACCAATTACTGCCATGATGAAATCAGTATGAGCTTCTGGCAGGTAATGCAATTTCTCTACGCTGCCACCAAGCCCAGTACCGAACCACTCACCACGACCAAAGGCCATTAAAGAATGTGTTAGCTGATAACCTTTATTTGCAGCGTTATCCACTTGCCATGGATCCATAAAAGCAAGCATGCGGCCGCGACGGAATGGCGAGAGCGCAATCATCGCAGCGCCACTCATTAAGCCAACAGCAATCAAACCACCAAATAACTTGGCATTAATACCGCCCAAGAACAAGATACCAAATGCAATTAAGGCAACCACTACGAATGCGCCCATATCAGGCTCTGCCATTAATAGGCCGCCAACCAATGCCACTGCAATACCCATTGGCAACATGCCCTTAACAAATGAGTGCAAGTATTCTTGACGCTGCACGGTATAACTTGCAGCAAAAATGATGGCTGCAAACTTCATTAACTCAGATGGTTGGAAGTTCATTAAGCCCAGCGGAATCCAGCGTCTAGCTCCATTCACACCCTTACCAACACCTGGGATGAGAACCGCGATCAAGAGCAGCACGGTAAATCCAAAAATCAATGGTGAATATCGATCCCACACCTTTGTTGGAATCTTGAAGACCCAAATACCTACCCCAATCGCAATCACCAAGGAAATCATGTGGCGAATTAAGAAAAAGTTACTGCTGTAATTGGCGTACTTAGGGCCATCTGCCAAAGTAATCGATGCTGAATACACCATTACCAAACCGATCAACATCAGAGAAAGGACTGCCCATACGAGCAGTTGATCGTATTCCATCATGCGCGAGCGAGTTTGCTCAACTCCCGATACAGCGTCTCTTAAGCCAGTGCGGAAGTTATCAATCCCACCTCTAGAAAAATTCCAGAAGCGATCTAGGCTTAAACGGTTGTCAGGAAAAAGTTTATCTTTTAGATTCACGCTTGAGCTCCTTCAAAACGCATTCCTAATTCTTCCACTTCTTCAACAAATGCTTGGGCACGCGCAACATAATCTTTAAACTGATCAAAACTTGCGCAAGCAGGAGAGAGTAAGACCAAATCCCCAGATTGGGCCTGTTGTGCGGCTGTTTTGACAGCTGACTCCAAGGTGCCGCTAATCGTGCAAGAAACATCATTGCCAATAGCCTCACCAATAGCAGCGCCATCTTTACCAATCAAGAAAATACCTTTAACAAAACGTAAAGCGGGCTCACGTAATGGACTAAAGTCTTGTCCCTTACCATCACCACCAGCGATTAACCAAATTCTCTTGCCGGATTCATTGCTTCCTAGACCATTCAGGGCTGCTACCGTTGCACCTACATTAGTACCTTTGCTGTCATCGACATACTCAACATCATTTACAACTGCGACGCTCTGAACACGATGAGGCTCGCCGTGATAATCACGCAAACCATGTAGGAGAACATTCATTGGTAAGTTAACCGCCCTTGCTAATGCCAATGCAGCTAATGCGTTCAATGCATTATGGCGACCACGAATTCTGAGTGCGTCAGCTGGAATTAAGCGTTTTAATCTCAGCGGCTCGTCTTCTGCAATTACAGCTGATTTACGACGACGCTTAGGCTCAAGATCCTCATCTACCTCTGCCCATACAAGCCAATCAATTCCGCCAGCTCGTAAATCATGCTCAATGCCGAAAGCACCTTGCTCATCTGGTCTATTGGAACCAAAAGTCACAATCGACTTTTCTGTCTTTTGATCCCCAGAAAGCAAACTCATCACCAAAGAATCGTCGCGATTCAAAATACAAAGTGTGTCTGCGCCAAATATCTTTGCTTTTGCATCTGCATACGACTGCATATCGCCATGCCAATCCAAATGATCTTGGGTGATATTCAGAACAGTGGCAGCAGTAGCATTGAGGGTATACGTATAAACCAATTGGAAGCTGGACAATTCAAGCACCCAAATATCGGGCATATCCTCAAGTTGGTCAGCATCATTCAGACAACCCATCAGCTTGTTTAATGCAGCAGGGCTAATATTTCCAGCTACAGCAACTTTTTTCCCAGCGCGCTCGCAGAGTTGGCCGGTTAATGCAGTAGTAGTAGTTTTTCCATTAGTCCCGGTGATCGCCAATACTGCTGCTTCATAGCTCGATTCAGCCGCTTGGGCCATGCGACTTAATGCTGCGATGGCGCGCGCAAAGAACTCGATCTCACTCCAAACATCAATTCTGGCTTTTCTAGCCTTGGTTAAGAATGATTGAGTAGGCTCCTGAAATGGAGATAGGCCAGGACTAATGCCAATCACATCGATATCAAGCAATAACTCATCGTTTAAGGGTCCAAACTGAATATCTGTCAATCCATCAATTTTTAATTCATCTAGCCAAGCATTCTGGCGCTCAGAAAATTGAGACTGATCGCGTGTATCCACCAAACGAACAATGGCGCCATTACGCAAGCACCACTTAGCCATAGCCATACCAGACTCTCCCAGACCCAAAATCAAAAAGCGGTGAGGAGCTTGATAGCCTGCATCAGCTATGAAAGCAGGATTAGCGAAGGTATTTTCTAGATTCAACATATTTACTCTTTGGCTCACCGTAATTTCAGGCTAGATAAGCCAATCAATACCAATAGGATGGTGATGATCCAGAAACGCACAACCACTTGAGTCTCTTTCCAACCACCTAATTCAAAATGATGATGCAGCGGCGCCATGCGGAAAATGCGGCGCCCTTCGCCAAAATATTTCTTGGTTAACTTGAACCAAAATACTTGCAACATTACAGAGACAGTTTCTGCAACAAAAATTCCACCCATTACAAAGAGCACAATCTCTTGACGCACAATGACCGCAATAGTTCCAAGTGCGCCACCTAATGCCAGCGCACCAACGTCACCCATGAATACTTGTGCTGGATGCGCGTTATACCAGAGGAAAGCTAAACCCGCACCACCCATGGCGCCACAAAAAATCAACAACTCACCAGCACCCGGAATATAAGGAAACAATAAGTATTTGGCGTAGATAGCGTTACCCATCACATAAGCAAATGCCCCTAAGGCTGCTCCCACCAAGATAACGGGCATGATGACCAAGCCATCGAGTCCATCGGTTAAGTTCACTGCATTACTACTACCGACGATGACCAAGTAACTCAAGATGATGAAACCCATCATGCCTAAGGGATAACTTACCTCTTTAATAAAGGGTAGTAGTAAATTTGTTTTTGCTGGGAGATCTAAAGCCAAACCACTCTTGAGCCATTCGTAGAAAAGTTGCAGTACCTTGAGGTTGTTGACTTCGGAAACTGAGAATGCCAAATAGATCGCTGCAAATAGCCCGATCAAGGTTTGCCAAAAGAATTTTTCTCTTGAGGCCATTCCCTTAGGATCTTTTCTGGCAACCTTACGATAGTCGTCTACCCAGCCAATAGCGCCAAAGCCAAAGGTTACGATCATCACAATCCAGATAAAACGATTGCTTAAGTCTGCCCACAACATGCAGGACACAAAAATACCGATCAAGATCAAGACTCCACCCATTGTTGGGGTGCCAGATTTGACTAAATGTGTTTGTGGTCCATCAGTGCGAACGGCTTGACCCATTTTCAATGCTGTTAGTTTTCGAATAACCCATGGACCAGCAGCCAGACCAATCAACAAGGCAGTCACCGTTGCCATCACCGCTCTAAACGTGATGTAGTTAAAGACTCGGAAGAAGCCAAAATCATCCTGTAGCCATTGAGCCAAAATTAAGAGCATGTTTTAGCCTCCTCTAACAAGGCCTGCACTACACGCTCCATGCGCATAAAACGTGAACCCTTAACCAAAATATTTAAATGCTCATTACTACCGGTTGACTGAGCATGCAATGCATCTCTTAACTGCTCAATCAAGCTATCCATTTCAGCAAAATGTTTTGCACTAGGATTGGGTAATCCATTTTTTTGGACATCATCGAATCCTTGAATAGCAAATTGACATTGCTCGCCCAGAGCAAATAATTTATTAACCCCCTGTTCAGCAGCGTAAGCACCAACCTCACGATGAAACTCGGGCCCTTGATTACCTACTTCACCCATATCACCCAAAACCAACCAGGAGATATTGCCTGACTGCTTGAGAGCATCAATTGCAGCTCTGACTGAATCTGGGTTAGCGTTATAGCTGTCATCAATTAAGGTGTGATTAGGATCAATTTTCTTAGCTTGCATACGTCCATTAACCGGGGAGAATGCCTCCAAGCCTTGCTTAATATTTTCGAGGCTAAGGCCAGCTGCTACAGCAACAGCGCTAGCAGCCAATGCATTACGCGCATTGTGGCTGCCCAAAGTATTTAACTGAATCTCTATCGAACCCAAGTCTGTTTGCACATGCACGTGGCCATTATTTAATAAGCGCCCCATGACTGCAGCCTGCAGTGTTGACTGACCAGATTGCAAAACAAAATCAATGATCTTGCGTCCAGCTGCGGCTTCATGCCAAACGCTTGCAAATTCAGAATCCGCTGGAAATACCGCTATTCCATCTTTCGGTAAGGCTCTGATAGCATCAGAGTGCTCCTGGGCTACTGCAGCTACAGTAGCCATAAACTCTTGATGTTCGCGCTGCGCATTATTAATCAAGGCAATATTTGCCTGAGCAATATCAGCAAGCTGCGCAGTCTCTCCAGGATGATTCATCCCTAACTCAACTACAGCAAGTCGATCGGTTGAGCTAAGCTTTAATAATGTCAGCGGTAGGCCAATATCATTATTCAAGTTCCCTTTAGTCACCAAGGTTTGCGCTTCACCAACGGCCGTCCTAAAAATAGAGGCAATCATTTCTTTCACAGTAGTTTTGCCATTGCTACCAGTCACCAAAGCCAGTGGAATGGGATGATTAGCGCGCCAGGCTTTTGCAAATACTCCTAGGCCAATACGAGTATCAGCAACGCAAACTGCAGGCAAACTTCCAGGGCATTTATCTTGATTACTAATCAGTACTCCAGTTGCTCCTGCTTTAGCAACATCTGATAAAAAATCGTGGGCATCAAAGCGATCACCAGTTAAAGCCACAAATAATTCTTTGGCATCAATCTGCCGACTATCGCTGCCTACTCTGGAAATACTTGCTAACTGAGCAGCTTCTGGGGAAATATTGATCAAAGCACTTCCAGGTAGCATGGCATGCACTTGAGCAAGTGTGGTCATAACAGACATCAGGCCATTCCCCCAGCAGCCAAACGAATATGCTCTTGATCAGAGAAATCAAATTTCTTGCCATTAATATCTTGAGTGGTTTCGTGACCTTTTCCTGCTACCAAAACAATATCTTGGGAATCGGCATTACGCACGGCAGCCATAATTGCCGCGGCACGATCAACAATCATCTGCACTTCTGAAGATTTCTGATTGATACCCGTGCGAATCATTTCCATGATGGTTTGCGGCTCTTCAGATCTTGGGTTATCACTAGTAATAATGATTTGATCAGCAAACTTTTGGGCTACTGCACCCATTTGTGACCGTTTACCAATATCTCGATCACCGCCGCACCCAAATACACACCAAATTTTTCCACTGCGTTGCTCTGCAATTGGACGCAAAGCTTGTAAAGTCTTCTGAAGGGCATCAGGCGTATGAGCGTAATCAACCACTACTAATGGACCTTCTGATTTTTGCTGCTTACCTACTTGAATTAATTCCATACGACCGAGCACGGGACGTAATTGACTTACTCGCTTGCTTGCCTCATCACAAGTTAAGCCTTGAGTAAGTAATACAGCCCATACAGCAAGTGCATTACTTAAATTAAATTCACCCAATACAGGAATATGCACGCAATTGCTGCCAACCCCCTCATATATAAATAGGGAGTCATACCCCGTACCATTCAGTACGCTATCTTTTGCAAAAACACGATGCAAGCGATCACCAAATTTTTCAAATCCCTTTAGGGATTCTTGATTTATGGTGAATGCCCAAACCTGAATGTGGCCTCGAGCTAAAAGCTTTATAGCGATCTCACGACCAAAGGCATCATCAAAATTAATGACAGCATGCTCTAATCCCGCCAGCTCAAATAGCTTTGCCTTCGCTTCCGCATACTCAGCCATGCTGTTGTGATAATCCAAATGATCTTGCGTCAGATTTGTAAATACTGCGCAGTTAAGATGAGTACCCAGTACTCGACCTTGATGCAAAGCATGTGATGACACTTCCATTGCTACCTGCTTAGCACCAGCATTGAGTAACTCTTGAAGTTGAGTCTGCAACTTCGGTGCATCTGGAGTTGTATATCCAGTTTGTACTAAAGAGCCTGGGAAGCCATTACCTAAAGTACCTAGTACTGCTGTTCGGTAGTTGGGCTCGTCCAAGGCTTGAGCTAACCACTGCGTAATACTCGTTTTACCGTTAGTGCCTGTTACACCAATCACCTTTAATTGCTTACTTGGATAGCCATACCATTGTGCAGACAGTTCACCAACCTGATCTGCAAGGTTTTCAACAGCAATACATTGTGGATGATCTAGGTATTGAGCACCGGCTCCGGCAGGATCAAATACAACAGCTGCCACACCTTTCTCCAATGCGGCATTAATAAACTGACGGCCATCTCTTAACGCGTTTCCATGGCCAACAGGATAGGCAAAAAAGATATCGCCAGATTCAAGCTGGCGACTATCGGCACTTACCTTAGCAGTACTGTTTGCTAGGCTGTGCAAGTGGTCAATCAGATGATTGGGATCTATATTCAATGCCATCCTCATCGTTTTAAAACCACATGCTGAGTCTGTACATTTGCAGTTCGAATCTCTTCAGGACTCTTATCTTGCAAAACCATTTGCTTCACTTTGTTATCAGGGAGCACATTGAGAGTATTGAGTGTTTCACTCACAATAGTTGAGAACACCGGTGCTGCAACCTCACCACCGTAATGACCACCAACGGTTGGTTCATCAATCATGACTGCAACCACAATTCTCGGGGCGCTGATTGGCGCTAAACCAGCAAAGTAAGCGCGATACTTATTGCCATACCCTTTACCAACTAATTTATGTGCTGTTCCTGTCTTACCACCAACCCTAAAGCCTTCAGCCTGGGCCTTGATTGCGGTACCACCAGGCTCGGTCACAGTCTCAAGCATGGAACGCATTTCAATCGCAGTCTTTGCAGAGAGGACTCTCGTGCCTGGTTTGAAATTTGGACTACGCTCAATCGTGAGTGGCACTAACTCACCATCACGCGCGAATACCGTGTAGGCCTGCGCTACCTGAAATAGTGATGCAGAAATGCCGTAACCAAATGCAATACGAGCTTGATCGGTTGGCATCCATTTTTTAAATGGATGTACTGTCCCGGCTACAGCGCCAGGAAAACCAATTTTTGGTGACTGCCCAAAACCAACCGCAGTGTAAAAATCCCACATCTCTTCTGCCGAGAGACTATTTAATGCAATCTTTGCGGTGCCAATATTGCTGGATTTCTGAATAATCTGTGCAACAGTTAAATTGCTATATGCGTGAGTATCGGTAATAGGTTTAGGTCCAACTAAATACTTTGCGCCAATCACCATATTGGTATCAGGCTGGATTACACCCTTTTCTAAAGCAATGGCAACTGTCAATGGCTTCATTGTTGAGCCAGGCTCAAAGGTATCCGTCAACACGCGATTACGTAACTGTTCACCCGTGAGAAATTTACGATCATTGGGGTTATAGCTTGGATAATTTGCTAAGGCTAAAATTTCACCAGTTTGAGTATCTAAAACTACTGCGCCACCAGCTTTTGCACGATGTTTTTCAACCGCATCTTTTACGGCGTTATACGCTAAGAACTGAATCTTGCTATCAATCGATAGATTTAAATCTTTACCGTTTTGCGGTAACTGCAAGATTGCCATCTCTTCAACTACACGGCCCAAGCGATCAACCACAACACGCCTTTGACCAGGATGACCCGCAAGCTCTTTCTGCCTCGAGAGCTCCATACCCTCTTGACCACGATCTTCCACATTTGTAAAGCCAACTACGTGTGCCATCGCCTCACCTTCTGGATAGAAGCGGCGATATTCATTATTTAAACCAATGCCTGGAATTTCTAATTGCTTAATTTGCTGTGCAATTGCCGGCTCAACCTGACGCTTTAAGAAAATCTGCTTGCGATCTTCCTTGAGTTTTTTCCTAAGTTCAGATTCGCTAATTTGTAAAAGACTGGCGAGTTTTTTTACTTTTTCTGCAGCCAAATCATCTGGAACTGTATCGTTATAGGCGATCACAGACTTTGCCTCCAGACTAGTAGCAATGACTTGGCCATTACGATCCAAAATTTTTCCACGACTTGCTGGTAACTCCAGCTCACGCTGAGTACCGCGCACACCTTTAGCTTCATAGAATGCATTTCCAGGACCTTGAATCCAAAATGCGCGCAGCAAAAGCATCATAAAAACAAAGAACAAGAGGAATAGCATTAAGCGCGAACGCCACATTGGCAAACGCAATACTAAATTTGGCGTAGTAGAAAAACCAACCGGCCTCATTTAGCCTCCCTTAAGTACAAGGTACGTTCAGGAGAAATTGGGGACATCCGTAATTGATTGCGGGCAACATCACGAATACGTGCTGACTTTGAAAGATTACGTTGCTCATACTCCAGACGTAACCATTCTTGATTTAATTTACGCTCTTCAATCTGAGCACGCTCTTGAGCAATAAATAATTTACGCGCACGTTGTTGGGCTGCCACTAACGATAAAGCGCAAATCAATAACAAAGTAAGCAAGGTCAAGGTAGCGCGATTCATGCGGATGCCTCCATCCGCTTCTCTGCAACCCGCATGATGGCTGAACGAGCCCTTGGGTTTTCTAAAACCTCTGCTTCACTTGGTTTAACGCGGCCAATGATTTCTAAAGCGCTTTGAGGTAAGTCTTTTTCACGTACCGGTAGGCCACGAGGCACTTCCACTTTTGCGTGCGCCTGGAGAAACTGCTTCACGAGGCGATCTTCTAATGAATGAAAGCTAATCACAGCAAGTCGTGCACCCGGCTTCAATAAATTGATGGCGGCTTTTAACCCAATCTCTAAGTCTTCTAATTCGCGGTTGATAAAAATACGCAATGCCTGAAATGTTCTAGTAGCAGGATCTTGACCAGCTTCACGTGTTCGCACCACGCTAGCAACCAAACTTGCTAGTTGAGTCGTCGTTTTTGGAGACAAGCCTTCTTCTCGCTTTGCCACAATGGCTTTAGCAATCTGAAATGCAAAACGCTCTTCCCCGTAAGTCTTAATCACGTGTGTGATTTCCTCCTGCGGCGCTTGCTCTAACCATTCTGCAGCCGTCATTCCTTGACCTGTATTCATCCGCATATCTAGGGGACCTTCGCGACGAAAGGAGAAGCCCCGATACGCTTCGTCCACTTGCGGCGAACTGATTCCCAAGTCCAACAAAATTCCATCGGCTGATTCTGCTTGCGCATACTGATCCATATTTGCAAAGCTGTCGTGCACGATGGTTAAACGTGGATCGTTGATTTTCTGCGCCACTGCGATTGCGTCCAAATCCTTGTCGAAGGAAATCATGCGCGCAGACTGAGGAAGCTGTTGGAGCAAAGCCTGCGTGTGACCTCCGCGTCCAAATGTTCCATCGATTACCAAAATATTGTTTGCTACGTTTTGTTTTTGAATGAGCGGACCACTGATTAGCGCCGTCACCGCCTCGGCCAGTAACACTGGGCGATGAGTTATGTTCATAGCACCCTGTCATCAAAAATTAAATTGCTTGAGTGCTTCAGGCATGCCTAGTGCAATTGCAGCCTGTTCTTTTGCAGCGTATGTAGCTGCGTCCCACAATTCCAAGTGACTGCCCATACCAAGCAAGATCACTTCTTTTTCGATTCCAGCTGCTGCACGCAATTCCGGACTAACCAAAATTCGTCCGGCATTATCCAGATCAATTTCCGCAGCATTACCCAAAAAAATTCTGCGCCACCAATGTGCGTCCATTGGAAGCTGGGCAACCCGCGCTCTAAAACTTTCCCATTCTGGTCTTGGGAAAAGCAAAAGGCAGCCATCTGGATGTTTTGTGAGCGTGAGGCGGCCATCACCTTGAACTAACAAGGCGTCACGATGCTTTGCCGGAACTGACATTCGGCCTTTTGCATCTAAATTGAGAGCTGACGCACCTTGAAACACCATTTACCCCACTTTTTCACACTTCCTCCCACTTTAGAGGATCGCAATAGGAGGGTCAAGTGTTTTTGGGGATTTTTTTGGGAAATTCTCTAATGTTTACAAACACTTAGCGTAATGTGTTCAGAAGATGGTGATAATAAAATAGCTACTTGAAACAATGGCTTGGAAAATATACTTAAGAATAGGTCTTAGCTATAGAGATAGATAATACCCAAATACACTGTAATTAAAAACAGTATTTATCAAAAAATATATCAAAATTAATCTGAAATTGATTTTCTGGATTTATTCAAACTAAATCCTCAATATCCATTTTAAATTTTGTAAGCAGTGCTTGTCATTACCTTAGACATTGCTTGCATTATTTTTTGAATTGGCTCAGGCAAAGCAACACCGCCTGCATGTAAAGCTGCTTGCCCATGCTCAATTTCATCAATGCGCATTTGATCAACAATTGCACGTGAGCGATGATCTTCTTCCGGCAATTTTTTGAGATGACTCTCAAGGTGATTTTCAACTTGTTTTTCAGTTTCAACAACAAAACCTAAACTCCACTTATCACCCGCTAAGCCAGCTGCTAAGCCGATTGCAAAGGACCCTGCATACCAAAATGGATTGAGATAACTCGTGTGGGAACCGAGTTCTTTTAAGCGAGTTTCACACCATGCCAAGTGATCCAACTCTTCTTGTGCGGAGTGATCTAGCACCTCTTTTATTTCTGAATTTCTGGCGACTAATTTTTGTGATTGATATAAAGCTTGCGCACAAACTTCGCCAACATGATTGATACGCATTAAACCTGCTGCGTGCTTTCGCTGCTCAGTATCTAATACCAAATTGGCACCAGACTCAGAACCTGGGGTAGGTCTTTGAGCATTTGCCCCACCTATGACTGAACGAAGCGCGGTATCAAATTCAAGAATGAAACGGTCGACTGGAGTCATCGGCTGAAAATTAGACCAAAACCTCGGCTTTACAGCTCTGTTTGGTCTTTAATCCTAGTTCTGCGAGTAGCTCGCGGTCTTGTTCGGCCTCTGGATTGCCGGTAGTGAGTAGTTGCTCACCATAGAAAATCGAATTGGCTCCAGCCATAAAGCACATGGCCTGAACAGCCCTACCCAGCTCTTGGCGCCCTGCAGATAAACGTACACGTGCCTTAGGCATCGTGATGCGCGCTACTGCAATGGTGCGCACAAACTCAAGCGGGTCTAAAGGCTTTTGATCGGCCAGAGGAGTGCCTGCAACGGGCACCAGGTGATTAATCGGCACAGACTCAGGGTAAGGACTCAAATTGGCTAAGCGCGCCAAGAACGCAGCTCGCTGCTCACGGGACTCACCCATTCCAACAATGCCACCACAGCACACAGACATGCCGGCTGCTCGGACATTGGAGATGGTATCTAGACGATCTTGATAACCACGTGTAGAAATCACTGAGCGGTAAAAATCTTCGCTGGTATCCAGGTTATGGTTATAAAAATCTAGCCCAGCCTCTTGAAGTGCTTGGGCCTGGTCAGCCTCTAGCATCCCCAGGGTAGCGCAGGTCTCAAGGCCTAAAGCCTTTACACCCTTGATCATGGCGGTTACTTTTTCAATATCGCGATCTTTAGGCTCGCGCCAAGCAGCGCCCATACAGAAACGGTTTGAGCCTGCCGCCTTAGCGGCTTTAGCGGCCTCTAAAACCTCCTCTAAGCCCATCAGCTTCTCAGCCTTCACATCCGTGTCATAGCGTGCGGCTTGAGGACAATAACCGCAATCCTCAGGACAGCCACCGGTCTTAATGGACAACAAAGTAGCAAGCTCTACATCACCCTCGGGAAAATAGGTTTTGTGTGTCTCCTGGGCCTTGAGCATTAATTCATTTAAAGGCAAGGCAAAAAGTGCCTCAATTTGGGACACAGTCCACTGCCCAGAGGCATCGACCTCTTTACGTAAATTAGCCTTAGATTTAACTAAGGTCAGCGGTTTTTCAGCAGTTTGGGCGTCCAACATTGGCAAATTCCAGAAAATAGATCGATTCAAGCCATAAACATAACAGATACAAGCCTGGAATTGGAAAAACTAGTGGTCAAATATCAAACATGAAGGTTATTTCTGATTTAAATCAATCCACCCTCGTTGATCGCAGCTTGGCTGCCGTTTGGCACCCCTGCACTCAGATGAAACATCATGAGTCATTTCCCCTAATTGCTATTACGAAAGGAAAGGGTCCCTGGCTTTACGATGAAAGGGGAAACGCTCTACTCGATTGCATTAGCTCTTGGTGGACCAATTTATTTGGCCACTCCAATCCGAAAATTAACCAAGCGATCACTGATCAGTTAGAAAAAATTGAGCATGTCATGCTTGCCGGATTCACCCATCCACCAGTGGTTGAGTTATCCGAAAAACTTTCGGCACTCACAAATGGTAATTTAGGCCACGTCTTTTATGCATCAGATGGCGCATCTGCAGTAGAGATTGCTTTAAAAATGAGCCACCATTTTTGGCAACTTAATAACAAACCTAAAAAGAAAAAATTTGTTTGTCTCGAGAATGGTTATCACGGAGAGACATTGGGTGCATTAGCAGTAACTGATGTTGCTATTTTTCGTGAGGCATATGGCGCACTATTACAAGACGTCTATACAGTTACATCACCTGATGCGCGAAAATCAAAAAATGGTGAAAGTGCAGAAGAGCTTGCAAGGCATGCGGCGACCGAACTCGAAGAATTATTTAAAGCAGAACATCAACACATTGCTGCGATCATCATTGAACCACTAGTGCAATGCGCAGGCCAAATGGCAATGCATTCACCGGAATATCTTCGCTTAGTAAGAGACTTATGTAACTGCTATGACATACACCTAATAGCCGATGAGATCGCCGTAGGCTGCGGGCGCAGTGGCAAGTTCTTTGCCTGTGAGCATGCTGGTATTTGGCCGGACTTTCTCACTCTATCCAAAGGCATTAGCGGTGGCTACCTCCCTCTATCGCTTTGCATGACCACTGATGAAATTTATCGTGCGTTTTATAGTGATAAAACGCAGCAAGGGTTCTTACACTCACACTCATACACAGGAAACCCATTAGCTTGCGCAGCGGCACTTGCTTGCTTGAATATTTTTGAAACAGAAAATATTTTAGAAAAGAATAGAGCTCGCTCACAAGATTTAGCAAATGCATTTGCATGGGCAAAAACTGATTCTCGAATCGAGCACTGGCGTCAACAAGGGATGATTCTGGCATTTGATGTTAAGAATGAATACCTCAAAAATGTAGGCAGCTTTCCTCGTGAACTATTTGCCAAAGGGCTTGAGGAAGGTGTTCTCATTAGACCAATCGGCAATACGATATATGCCATGCCTCCCTATATCTTGTCGACTGAAGAAACCATGCAAATGGGCCAAGCTATTGAACGTGCACTTGAGAAGGCTTTAGCATGAGCAGCTCGTTTAAAGCCTTAGAACTCGCACAAGAGGGTATTGCGGATTTAGATCTGCAACTACTTAGACGAAAATTACGAGTTACCCAATCGCCCTGCGATACCAATGCAACTGTTGAGAATAGACAGCTCAAGGCCTTTTGTAGCAATGATTACCTTGGTCTTGCAAATCACCCTGACCTAGTGAATGCCTTAGCAGAGGGCGCTAGAAAGTATGGGGTTGGTAGTGGCGCATCCCATTTAATCAGTGGCCATAGCGCTGCACATGAGTTACTTGAAAAAAAATTGGCGTCTTTTCAAGTGCAGCATATCCCAAATGCTCGCGCCCTATTTTTTAGTACCGGCTACCTTACCAATCTCGCTGCTATCACAGGCCTAGCCAGACTTACAGAGCGCGGTGATCTCAGTATTTACTCGGCCAAGCTCAATCATGCCTCGCTGATTGATGGTGTTCGCTTAGCTGCGGCGCAAATGAATGCTTCGGTCAACTTATTCGATCACACGCAACTGACTTCATTAACTGAGACCCTCAAAAAAGATACAAAGTCTCTTAAGCTCATCGTGACTGATGGCGTCTTTAGTATGGATGGCGATGTAGCTCCCGTTCAGGAATTACTTCAAATAGCGGAGCAATACGATGCGCTACTGCTAGTTGATGATGCACATGGCTTTGGAGTACTTGGGAAAAATGGGTGCGGCATCCTAGAGCAAGAGGATATTCAATCTAACCGCATTATTTACATTGGCACACTAGGAAAATCTGCTGGTGTCAGCGGTGCTTTTGTTTGTGCACAAGACTCTTTTATTGAATGGCTGATTCAAAAAGGGCGCCCTTACATTTACAGTACTGCAACCCCGCCAGCCATTGCACATACCCTGCTCAAAAGTCTTGAGATTATTGAAGGTGATGAGGGCGTAAAACGTCGATTACACCTCAATCATCTGATTCAAATTTGGCAAGATGAAATGAACTTTATCAGTTGGGAAAAAGTACCATCTTGTACACCAATTCAGCCGGTTATTTTAGGAAGTAATGCTAATGCACTCATGGCAGCAAAGCTACTAGACGAAGCAGGTTATTGGATTCCGGCAATTCGTCCACCTACGGTTCCTCTTGGTAGCGCACGATTGCGTATAACCTTTTCAGCAAATCATAGTGTTGATGATTTACGCAAACTCATTACAACCCTGAAAAAGATCGAGCAAGAAATCAATCACAAGGCAAAACATGACTAAGCTTTCTGGCTTCTTTGTGACTGGCACCGATACCGAGGTTGGCAAAACCTTAGTGAGTGGTGCATTAATACTAAAGCTCCACGAACAAGGCAAGAAAGTATTGGGATTTAAACCGGTCGTTGCTGGAACATACCGAGGTGCTAATGGTGATGTGCTCAATGAAGATCTTGAAACTTTACGTATCGCTTCTCAGCTTGCAGAAAGTCAATTAGAGTTGTGCCCTTATGTTTTAGACATGCCCGCAGCGCCCCATCTGATCGCCGCAAATCAGGGTATTACTATTGAGCTCAATACCATCATGCAAGCGCTTAGTCAGATTCAAAAACAGAGTGACTACCTTATTGTTGAAGGGGCCGGTGGATTTTTGATTCCCTTAAATAATGATGAAGATCTCGGGGATTTTGCACAGCAAATCAATTTACCCATCATTTTGGTAGTCGGTATGAAATTAGGTTGCATTAACCACGCTCTGCTCACCCAGGAAGCGATCAAAACACGTGGTTTGAAAATTGCCGGGTGGATTGCTAACTCTCTAGCAACTGAAATGCTCTTACTCATAGAAAATATTGCTACTTTGCAAGCAAGAATAGATGCGCCTTTTTTAGGCCATATTCCGACGCTACCAAAGGCACTCCAAAAAGTAGATAACAGCCCCTATTCAATTGAGGCACTTCGTTTTGCTGCAGAGCACATCCAAATCAGGAATCATTAACCCCTAGAGCAAGCCCTAAAGTGCAACTGGCGGGACTTTCAGATAAGATGAAGGGATGCATTTACTTCCTGAAATCCTTGATTCTGCAGAAGCTATTCGAGACATTCGTCGCAATATTCATGCTCACCCTGAATTGCGCTTCGAAGAAAATCGCACTTCTGATTTAGTTGCAGAGGCGCTTTCAAGCTGGGGCATCGCCGTTTATCGCGGCATGGGTAAAACAGGCGTAGTCGGCCGTCTCGATGGCGATTTAGGTCCTGGAAAAATGATTGGTCTTCGGGCTGACATGGATGCACTTCCGCTGCAAGAACATAATAATTTTGAGCATACCTCACGTAATGCTGGAAAGATGCATGCTTGTGGTCATGATGGTCACACTGCAATGCTGTTAGGTGCCGCTCAATATCTAGCCAATCACCGCGATTTCAAAGGCAGCATCATTTTTATATTCCAGCCTGCCGAAGAGGGTGGTGCTGGTGCGAATGAAATGATTAAAGATGGGCTCTTTAAACAATTTCCTTGCGATGCTGTTTTTGGGTTACACAATTGGCCCGGATTAACCGAAGGTCACTTTGGTGTTACATCAGGCCCTATGATGGCCTCTAGCAATACTTTTGAAATTACCATCACTGGCAAAGGCGGTCACGCCGCCCTCCCTCACAATAGCGCTGATCCTGTTCTTACTGGGGCGCAAGTAGTTTTAGCGCTACAAAGCATTATTACTCGCAATAAACGCCCTGTTGATGCTGCCGTTCTATCCGTTACACAGTTTCATGCAGGCGAAACAAGCAACGTCATTCCTGATAGCGCTTTCATCGGCGGTACCATCAGAACATTCACCTTAGAAGTGTTAGATCTCCTAGAGCAACGGCTGCGTGAAATTGCACACAGCGTTGCGGGGGCATTTGATTGCCATGCTGAAATTGCATTTTCCAGAAACTACCCCCCGCTCATTAATCACCATGCTGAAGTTGAGTTTGCAAGCGCAGTAATGAGTGAGCTAGTGGGTAATCAAAACGTTAATACCAATATTGATCCGACAATGGGTGCAGAAGATTTTGCCTTCATGCTGCTCGAGAAGCCGGGATGTTATGTATTTTTAGGTAATGGTGATGGTGATCACCGTGCGGTAGGTCATGGCATGGGCCCATGCCACCTACACAACCCCTCTTACGACTTTAATGACGCTTTAATTCCAGTGGGCGTGAGCTACTGGGTGAAGCTAGCCCAACGCTACCTAGAAAAAAACTAAGGCTGTTTACTTAAGAGTTAGTAAATTTGGCTGGGCGTTTTTCCATAAACGCAGCCATGCCTTCTTTTTGATCATTGGTTCCAAAGCAAGTGTGGAATAAGCGACGCTCAAAATGAATACCTTCTGATAGCGTAGTTTCATATGCAGCGTTGACCGCCTCTTTCACCATCATTGCGGTCAGCAAGGGCATATCGGCAATCTCTTTAGCAATGGCTTTAACCTCTCTCAATAGATCTGCTTTTGGAAAGACGCGTGATACCAAACCAGAACGTTCAGCCTCTGCCGCATCCATCATGCGACCAGTCAAAGCTAAATCCATAGCCTTCGCTTTCGATACGGCTCGTGGCAAACGTTGTGTACCGCCAGCACCTGGGATGATTCCCAGCTTCACCTCTGGTTGAGCAAACTTGGCGCTATCTGCAGCCATGATGGTGTCGCACATCATGGCTAACTCGCAACCACCACCTAGAGCATAGCCAGATACGGCTGCAATTACTGGCTTACGAACTTTTCTAATCTCTTCCCAATTGCGAGTAATGAAATCATCTCGATAAACATCTTTTAAACCATACTTGGCCATTGAGGCGATATCAGCACCAGCAGCAAATGCCTTCTCGCTACCAGTGAGGATGATGCAACCAATATTGTCATCCGCATCAAAACCAAGTAACGCAGCACCAAGCTCGTCCATTAATTGATCATTTAAGGCATTGAGAACCTCAGGCCGATTTAAGGTAATCGTGGCAACCTTGCCATCAACTTCGGTCAAAATTGTTTTATAGCTCATCAATTTCTTTCTATCCAAGATCCATCAATTAATTTGGTAACAATAACCACATCTTGCCATTTTGTTTCATGCGCCCTGCGATTTCTCCCGCAGCATCACCAGAACCCCAATAAAAATCGGCCCTAACGCCACCTACGATGGCTTTTCCTGTGTCTTGTGCCATCACGAGTTTTTGCAAGGATTGGTTACTTAAAGGCTTAGTTGTAGCTAAGAATACAGGTGCGCCTAATGGCATAGCCTGTAAATCAACTGCAATACTGCGCTCTGCAGTTAAGGGAACGCCAAGCGCTCCTGTTGGACCAAGATCTGCATCCACATTGCTGGGCAGCTCTTTGAAAAATACAAAACGTGGGTTTGCATTGAGCATTTCATTAACGCGATCAGGGTTCCGTTTTGCCCATTGTGAAATTCCTTGCATGCTTGCCTCACCACGTGTCATCTCTTTGCGATCTATCAACCATTGTGCAGATGATTTAAACGGCTGCTCATTAGTACCCGCAAAACCGAGGCGGAGAATGCGGCCATCCTGCAGACGAATTTTTCCTGAGCCCTGAATTTGCATAGATGCAGCAGCAACAGGATCTTGTACCCAAGCAATTTCAGATCCTTGCAGTATTCCGGAGCTCATGAGTTCAGCACGAGTTGGCCCTGGATTAGGTCGCGATTTTTTCCAAGCATTTGGATAAGCATAGAGCGGCACGTTATAAGTACTGGTGCGAGTTTGCGAGCCATTCATTACGGGCTCGTAGTAGCCAGTAATTAAACCTGTGTCGCTACCAGCGCTATTACGAATTTCGTAGGCTTGAAAGTTACTCTCAAAATATCGACGAACAGATTGTGTATCGCGAGCAGATACGCTTGCAGCTAGTGCGCACACTTGGCGCCAATTCATTTCGCCACTACGTTTACGCAATACCTCACAACTCTTGAGCCATGCAGGCCACGCTTGAGATACATTATCATCCTGCCAACCTGGTAAGGCTTGCCACGAAACCGCATTGAAACTTGCAATTGAGGAGCTATAAGATGAAGGCGGTGTGCCGGAACTACTGGCTCGATAGCCAGTACTCCTAGTGGGTGGCGTGGAGCATCCAGCCACTAAGCTCGCAATCAGAATAGCGAATACACTTACCTGAACTAATTTAAATTTAGAAATCATGATTGCCAATTTACTTGATCAATACCCAATGCTGCTCTTTGTCATTGAAGGTGCTATTGCCTTAGGACTCTTGCTGTTTATTGTCCTATGGACGGGCAAAGGGAAAAAATAGCTTTTTTAAGCGCGACCTTAATGCAGGGTCCGCGGCATCACTAATGCAAATTCAGGAATGGGTGCCTGAAAAAACTGGGCCTCCTCGGTAACGCAAAAGTACTCGCCCCGCATCGTTCCTGCTGGGGTAGGTAAAGTAGCCCAGCTGGTGTATTCAAATTGCTCACCAGCGCGTAACAAAGGTTGTTGGCCAACCACCCCTAAGCCACGCACCTCTTGGACGTCATTGTCCCCATCGGCAATGAACCAATGGCGGGCAATAAGCTGGATGCTAGCGGTACCCGTATTGCGGATGGTGACCGTGTAGGCAAAGGCAAATTGGCGATTATCGGGGTCAGATTGCTCCGCAAGGTACTGGGCTTTGACCGAAATGCTGATTTCATGGGGATTCATGCTCGAATTCTGCTCCATCCTAAGGCCAACTGCAAGCTAGAATCTAGGGATGGAAAGCCAAAAATTACCCTCAAATCGTCAATTTGTTATCGCCCCCTCCATTCTGTCGGCTGACTTTGCCTGTCTAGGCAAGGAGGTTCAAGACGTTCTGACAGCTGGCGCCGATTGGATTCACTTTGACGTGATGGATAACCACTACGTACCCAACCTCACAATTGGCCCCCTAGTTTGTGAGGCTATTCGTCCGCATGCCCTGAAAAATGGCAAACCTGCGGTGATCGATGTTCACCTCATGGTTGAGCCCGTAGATCGTATCGTGCCTGATTTTGCAAAAGCTGGCGCCAATCTCATTAGCTTTCATCCTGAGGCGAGTCCGCACGTCAATCGCACTCTCAATTTAATCCGTGATCAAGGTTGTCAAGCAGGTCTTGTATTTAATCCCGCAACACCACTCGATCATTTAGATCACACTTTGGAATTGCTCGACTTAGTTTTACTCATGTCAGTGAATCCGGGATTTGGTGGTCAATCCTTTATTCCAAGCACTCTGAATAAAATTGAACAAGTGCGTGCGCGCTTAGATCGTTACGAAGCTGAGACCGGTCGCCACATTCGTCTTGAAGTTGATGGTGGAATCAAAGTAGACAACATCGCACAAGTGGCTCAAGCAGGCGCTGACACCTTTGTTGCTGGCTCAGCCATTTTTGGAAAAGACAATTACACACAAGTTATTGAGGCCATGCGCACTGAATTAGGAAAGACTGGAAAATCCTAATGCAGCGCGAAGAATTTAATGCCCTAGCAAAACAGGGTTTCAATCGCATTCCTCTGGTTAAAGAGGTACTTGCCGATCTGGAAACCCCGCTATCGCTTTACGTCAAACTCAGCCAAGCATTTGGCAAGAAAAATACCTATCTCTTGGAATCCGTTTTAGGTGGTGAGCGCTTTGGTCGCTTCTCCTTTATTGGCTTGCCTGCCAAAACGCTCATTCGCACTGTGGGTACCCCATCCAAACCCGTGAATGAAGTCATTACTGATGGCAAGGTAGTCGAGACCAATACTGATAATCCACTCGATTTTGTAGATGCTTACTTCAAACGCTTTAAGGTCTCAGTAGAGTCTGGTCTACCGCGTTTTTGCGGCGGTCTTGCTGGCTACTTTGGTTATGACACCGTTCGATACATCGAATCACGCTTAGCCAAACATGATTTACCAGATGAACTTGGTGTGCCCGATATTCAACTCATGCTGACTGAAGAGTTAGCAGTCATTGATAATGTCGCTGGAAAGATTTATTTCATTGTCTATGCAGATCCGGGCAATGCTGATGGCTTTGAAAAGGCACAAGACCGCTTAAAAGAATTACTTACTTGCCTTGGCAAGCCGGCGAATATGCCTGCATCACTACCCAGTACAAAAACAGATCTGATTCGTAAATTTAAAGCTGCAGATTTTGAAGAGGCGGTACGCAAGACTAAAGAATATATTTTGGCTGGTGATTGTATGCAGGTTGTGATTGGTCAGCGCATTAGTAAACCATTTACCGACTCACCATTGGCGCTATACAGAGCATTACGCTCTTTAAACCCATCGCCTTATATGTACTTCTATGATTTTGGCGATATGCAAATTGTGGGCTCCTCCCCAGAAATCCTCGTTCGCCAAGAAAAACGTGCTGCAGAGAAAATTGTGACGATTCGCCCTCTGGCCGGTACCCGTCCACGTGGCGCTAACCCTACGGAAGATGAGCGTCTGGCTCAAGAGTTGCTGGCAGACCCTAAGGAAATTGCAGAGCATGTCATGTTGATTGATCTTGCTCGCAATGATGTTGGCAGAATCGCCAAGACAGGATCAGTCAAAGTTACAGACTCCATGTCGATCGAAAAATACTCTCACGTACAACACATTGTGAGCTCAGTTGAAGGCGATCTTTTAGATAATATGAGTAATATGGATGTCTTACGAGCAACCTTCCCTGCGGGCACACTCTCTGGTGCACCCAAAATTCGTGCGATGGAAATTATTGACGAAATGGAAATTGTGAAGCGCGGAGTTTATGGTGGCGCAGTGGGATATCTCTCTTTCTCAGGCGATATGGATGTTGCAATTGCAATTCGTACTGGGGTCATTCGTGATGGCATGCTGCACTCCCAAGCGGGCGCAGGTGTCGTAGCTGACTCTGATCCTACCGCCGAATGGAAAGAAACCGAAGCTAAAGCGCGTGCAGTTTTAACAGCCGCTGAATTAGTACAAGGAGGACTCGATGCTCCTAATGATTGATAACTATGATTCGTTTACCTACAACCTTGTTCAGTATTTTGCTGAGCTAGGTGAAGAAGTAAAAGTGTTTCGGAATGACGAAATCACTGTGGAAGATATTGCGAAATTCAAGCCCGCACGCATTTGCATTTCCCCTGGCCCCTGCAGCCCTGCAGAAGCCGGCATCTCAGTGGAGACCATCAAACGCTATGCAGGACAGATTCCGATCCTAGGCGTATGTCTTGGCCATCAAGCCATTGGCGAAGCATTTGGTGGCAAGGTGATTCGTGCCCAGAAAGTCATGCACGGCAAGACTGACTTGATTCACCACACAGGCGTAGGCGTTTTCAAAAACCTACCAGACCCCTTTAAAGTAACGCGCTACCATTCACTCGCTATTGAAAAAAGTTCCTTACCTGCAGCGCTGGAAGTAACAGCCACCTCTTCTGATGGAGAGATCATGGGTGTACGCCATCGTGAGCTCGCAGTTGAAGGAGTGCAATTTCATCCCGAGTCCATTCTCTCTGAGCACGGCCACGCCCTACTCAAAAATTTCTTACTTAATCAGTAACTCAGTAAAAGAATATGAGCGCTACGCCAATTACTCCCCAAGAAGCACTACAACGTTGCATTGAACATCGCGAACTCTTTCATGATGAAATGACTGCGATGATGCGGCTCATCATGAGCGGAGAAATGTCACCAGAGCTTGTGGCCGGCTTATTGGTAGCTCTACGCACTAAAAAAGAGACTGTCGGAGAAATCGCCGCGGCAGCACAAGTCATGCGTGAATTTGCAACCACCGTTCATGTGGATGACCGCACACATCTAGTCGATGTTGTGGGTACAGGTGGCGATGGAGCGCATACTTTTAACATCTCCACTGCAGCGATGTTTGTTGCAGCAGCAGCTGGGGCAAAAATTGCTAAGCACGGCAATCGGAGTGTCAGTAGCAAGTCTGGTAGCGCCGATGTACTCGAAGCATTAGGTGTAAATCTAGGGCTTTCTGCAGAGCAGGTTGCTCAATGCATCTCTACTGTAGGGGCTGGCTTTATGTTTGCCCCCAATCACCACCCTGCCATGAAGAACGTTGTGCCCATTCGCAAACAATTGGGTGTACGGACGATTTTCAATATCCTAGGGCCGCTGACCAATCCTGCTGATGCCAAACGTATCTTGATGGGCGTGTTTCATCCTGATCTTGTGGGCATTCAGGCTCGGGTACTGCAAGCTTTAGGCATGGAACATGCTCTGGTGGTGTATGGTCGCGATGGTCTAGACGAGATCTCTTTAGAGGGACCAACTCTAGTTGGCGAACTCAAGGGCGGCGTTGTGCGTGAATATGAAATTCATCCAAAAGACTTTGGATTGAAGACTGCCCTCACCAATAGCTTCAAAGTAGCCAATGCCGAAGAATCAAAAAAAATCGTATTAGATGTAATTGATAACAAGCCAGGTGCAGCGAGTGATATTGTGTGTCTGAATGCAGGAGCAACCCTATATGTTGCTGGTGTAGCCAAAGATATCGCCTCTGGCATAGAAATGGCCAAAGCAGCGATTACATCTGGGGCCGCACGTCAGAAGTTAGATGCATTTGTCGCTGCAACCCAATCCAAATAAAGCCTATGAGCGATATCCTCGACAAAATTGTTGCGACCAAGAAGATTGAGATTGCCCATGACCTTCAGAAAATCTCTCTTGGCAATCAACGCGATATTGCCGAATCAAACAACAAAGACACTTTACTAAAGCCGCGTGGTTTCATTTACGCAATTGAAAATAAAATTGCTGCTGGTAAGGCAGGTGTGATTGCGGAGATTAAAAAAGCAAGTCCCAGCAAAGGAATTCTGCGGGAAAACTTTAACCCCACACAAATTGCCCAATCCTATGAAAAGCATGGGGCAGCCTGCTTATCAGTACTGACCGATGTGGACTATTTCCAGGGCTGTAATGCCTATCTTCAAGAGGCTAGATCAGCTTGCAATATTCCAGTTCTGCGCAAAGACTTTACTATCGATCCTTATCAAGTCTATGAAGCTCGTGCGATTGGTGCGGATGCCATTCTCTTAATTGTGGCCTGCTTAGAACTCAATCAAATGAAAGAGCTTGAGACCTGCGCCCATGAACTAGGCTTAGATGTTTTAGTCGAGGTTCACAATGCTCCCGAGCTAGAGCGAGCATTAGAACTAAAAACACCCTTACTTGGGATTAATAACCGTAACCTTAAGACATTTGAAGTAACACTACAAACTACGCTGTCACTTCTCTCTATGGTTCCAAAGGATAAAACTTTGGTTACCGAATCAGGGATATTAGGTCGCAGTGATGTGCAATTGATGCGCGACAATCAAATCAATGCATTCTTAGTGGGCGAAGCATTCATGCGTGCGGCCGATCCTGGAGTCGCCCTTAACGAGCTGTTCTCCTAACTTTATTCAAAATGTCTAGGCTGTATTTGACTAAAGAGATTAATAGCAGGGAACCGAGTATGTCGCCAATAAACATGACAGAGACATGATTTACTCCGCCCGCATTATCTAATGCCATAGTAGAAAACCACCACTGATGTAAGCCAGCACTCAGAAATGAATACACCAGAATACAAATAATTAATTTCTGAAAATTGAGGTCACTCAAATCGGGTGCTAGTCGAACGTTACTAAGCACGAAAAACCTTGCAAGGTATGGAGCAAAGCCAGAGACTATACCGATACCAATGCAAAGCATTAAGTCATGAGGAAAATCACCGTGGTAGCTAATCAAAAATGATGCCAAGGCAATGCCTATAGCCCCTGGAAGTCCAAAAATCAAAGTCAGAAATAAACGCAGGCCTGCTGGCAAGTAAATCCAATTAACGCCTAGACTAAAGATAAACTCACTGGTTAGCCAGTGATTAATGTAAAACAGAGAGGCGTAAGCAAGCACGCTAATTGCAAATCCAGAAAAAGCTTCGGAAGCAGTTGTTAAAATTTTAATCATTACATTCATTATGAATGTTTTTCTTGATGTAAATCAATTGATAAAATTTATAAGAAAGCATACAGTACTCTTGAAATCCATACAAAACTAGAGCTAATCACCAAATATATGTCATCCACAAAACCAGCATCCTACCTCCGCTTTCTCAATTTGATCGATGCTCTAGATCGGATGAACCCTGGCAAGAAACTAGACTGCATTGAAGAAAACTTGCTAGATAAGATTGTTCACTGCGCACATTCCAAAGAATCTATCTTGGTGGGTGATTTAATTGCACTCTCAGAGCTAGGCTCACAAGCAACCTTACATGGTCGCTTAAAAAATCTTAGCGTAATGGGTTACATCAAAATGGTTTCAAATGCTGATGGACGCAAAAAAGAAGTATTACCAACAAAGTTGGCGCTCAAACGCTACGAAGAAATTTCCAAATGCCTCGAGAAAGCAGTAAAGTCCGCTTAAGTTCATTTCACCTCAATAAAAAAGCCCTTATTAAAAGGGCTTTTTTATTACTCAAAAGATGCATTCGTCCTTACACGTTGAATAAGAAATTCAGCACATCCCCATCCTTAACGACGTATTCCTTGCCTTCAGCCCTCATCTTGCCAGCTTCTTTAGCGCCTGCCTCACCCTTAAATTGAATGAAGTCATCATAAGCAATAGTTTGTGCTCGAATAAAGCCGCGCTCAAAATCCGTATGAATAACACCTGCAGCCTGTGGTGCAGTATCGCCCTGATGAATAGTCCAGGCACGCACCTCTTTCACACCAGCAGTAAAGTAAGTTTGCAAACCAAGGAGTGAATACCCGGCACGAATAACGCGATCTAAGCCAGGCTCTTCCATGCCCAAGTCAGCCAAGAATTCTGTTTTATCAGCGTCATCAAGATCGGCAATCTCGGCTTCAATCGCTGCGCAAACGGCAACTACTGGAGCCTTTTCTTTTGCGGCATGTTGCTTTACTGCCTCAAGATGAAGATTATTTATAAAGCCGTCCTCTTTTACGTTCGCAACATACATTGCGGGTTTAGCAGTAATTAAACACAGGGGTTTAATTAAGAGCAATTCTTCTTCACTTAAATTGAGGCTGCGCACAGGAAGTGCCAAATCAAGGTGTGTTTGCACTTTAATGAGGACCGCTACCAAAGCCGCTGCCTCTTTATCGTTACCCGATTTAGCAGCCTTCGTCGAGCGATTGAGTGTTTTTTCAACAGTGGCCAAATCAGATAAAGCCAGCTCGGTATCAATCACACCAATATCGGCTATAGGGTCAATCTTGCCTGCAACGTGGATCACATTCGGATCTTCAAAGCATCGGACCACGTGGGTAATGGCATCCGTTTCTCGAATATTGGCTAGGAATTGATTACCCAGACCCTCGCCTTTGGAGGCACCAGCAACCAAGCCAGCAATATCGACAAACTCGACGGCGGCTGGCAGGATGCGCTCGGGCTTCACAATCTCAGCCAGGGCGGCTAAACGGGGGTCGGGAACCTCGACTACACCTACATTGGGCTCAATCGTGCAGAAAGGATAGTTTTCCGCCGCGATCCCAGCCTTGGTAAGCGCGTTAAAGAGGGTAGATTTGCCGACGTTAGGCAGGCCGACGATGCCACATTTCAAAGACATAGTCATATTGTAAAGGGGCTGGATTCGATATCATCGAGTTATGTCTGAAGTTCACCCAAATAACCTGTCCAAAAGCGCTGTGCAATCTGCCAAAATCCGCTCCGTCGACGTTGTCATTGTCGGGGGAGGCATTGCTGGCAAGGCTTGTGCGCTTGGTCTAGCGCAACTTGGTCTACAGACTATTGAGATCGCACCAGATTTAGGGCAGGCAGTAGCTGCGCCTCAAGGATCTCAATGGGGCCAACGAATCTATGCATTTTCCCCGAGCACCCAAAAACTTTTGGCTCATTTGCAAATTTGGGACGCCCTAGATCACAGTCGAATGCAGCCAGTGCGCGATATGCGAATTTATGGCGACCGTGGTGAAAAAAATGATCAACTCCATCTCTCTGCGTTTGAAGCAGGCACACCTCAACTAGCCTGGATTGGAGAATCCAATCTCATTGAGCACACTCTTGATCAAGCATCTCGCTTTCAAAATAAATTGGAGCGTATTAATGATGTCATTGAAAAGATTGAGGTCGATGCAAATGGGGGTACGCTACATTTTAAAAATGGTGGGGCTATTCGTGCGCAACTGATTGTTGCTGCTGATGGTGCAAACTCCCCCATTCGATCTGAACTTGGCATTACCACTAGCGAAGAGAGTTACTCACAAAGCGCAGTCGTTGCTAACTGGACCTGTACCTACCCCCATCTTGAAACAGCTTTTCAATGGTTCTTGCCTGGTGGCGATATTGTGGCAATGCTACCCTTACCAGGCAAGCAAGTATCAATGGTATGGTCAACTTCTTCCGAGCATGCTGCTGATTTATTAAAACTCAATCAAGCCGAATGGCAAGAGCGATTCTCAGCTATTGCAAACGGCGCTATTGGGAAACAATTGGGCGAACTCACACTCAATTCAACCCCTGCAGCCTTTCCATTAAGAAAAATTCGGGCCAAACGATTTATTGGCCCAGAAACAGCGCCCAAGGTTATCCTGATTGGTGATGCAGCCCATGTGATGCACCCCTTAGCTGGGCAAGGTTTGAACCTAGGCCTGCGTGATGTTGCCGTCTTACTCAACATCATTAGTAAACGTGAGTCTTTCCGCAAACCCAGTGATGCTGTATTGCTAAGGCGTTACGAGCGTCAACGCCAAGGCGATACCAGTGCACTTTTATGGGTCACAGATAAGCTCAAGAAATTATTTTCCGCAAGTAGCAATACAGAACGACAACTACGTAACTGGGGGCTTGGACTAGTGAACAAAAGCCACTTTATTAAACAGCGCCTGATTGAACGCGCTTTAGGGGATATTGATTTTGATTAAATTGTTATCGGCATTAGCTTTTATTTGCTCCACTTTTTTCTTTTCTAGTTTTGCTCATGCGCAAGCTGAACAGCAAATTAAAACAGAGATACAAAAAAAACTGGGGACAAATGTCAAAGTGAGAGGTGTATCAGCGGCACCAGTCCCAGGCCTATACGAAGTATTGGTTGGTAATGAGGTTTTTTATACAGATGCCTCTGGAAAATATTTAATTCAGGGTGAGATCATTGAATTAGCGAGTGGCAAAAATATTACTGAGCAAAGGCAAGCCGATTTAAATCGCATTAAGTGGACAGACCTAAACCAAGCTAATGCCATTAAAACCGTACGTGGTAATGGCAGTCGTCAGCTAGCGGTATTTTCAGATCCTAATTGCGGCTACTGTAAGCGTTTGGAAAAATCCTTACAGCAATTGGATAACGTCACTGTATATACCTACCTCATCCCTATTTTGGGCGCAGATTCAGTCCAAAAATCAAAACAAATTTCATGTGCCTCAGATCCCTATAAGGCCTATATGGATTGGATGATTAATGGAATCGCGCCCAGCGGAAAAAGTGATTGCAGCACGCCTCTGGATAAAAATGTCGCGTTTGCTAAAACCTACGGCATCACAGGAACACCGACTCTTTTCTTCATGGATGGTAGTCGCTTCCCTGGTGCAGTTCAGATCACTGATATTGAAAAGAAATTTAGCTCTCTGAAATAAACATCATGAATATAGCAGATCTTCCAGCAATTCAGTACACCGTATGGCCGGCTAACCTTCATAGTCATCGCTATCAAGTGAAGTTGCACATTGCTAATCCAAGCTCTGAGGGACAGGTATTGCAGATGCCAGCATGGATACCGGGAAGCTATTTGATTCGAGACTTTAGCAAGCAGATTGAATCAATTGAGGCTTATTCAGTTAGCGCAAAGAAAAAGCTGCCTCTGGAGAAAATCAACAACGATCAGTGGCGCTTACCAAAGACAACTGGTGCAATTGAAGTAATCACAACGGTATATGCCTATGATTCCTCTGTGCGCGCAGCCTACCTTGATACTGAGCGTGGATTCTTTAACGCAAGTAGCCTATGTTTTGAAGTGATAGGTCAGCATGATTTACCCTGCTCGCTTGCCCTTGCAGCACCTGATGCCACCTTTGCGGATCACTGGTCAGTACAAACGAGCTTAAGAGCCGCCAAAACCGATGAGCGTGGTTTTGGTTTTTATCTTGCACAAAATTATGATGATCTGCTCGATCACCCAGTTGCTCTGGGCGAGTTTCAGATTGTTCATTGGAAGTCAAATAATGTCCCTCACAGTATCGCAATCCAGGGATGCATCAATCCCGTTGATGCAAAACGTCTTGCGCAAGATTTACAGGTGATCTGCACCTCTACGATTAACCTCTTTGAGCCAAAGACTAAGCAACCCCCCTTTAGGGACTATCTCTTTTTAGTCAATGCCGTACTCAATGGCTATGGTGGCCTTGAACATCGCAACAGTACAGCATTACTCTGCCGTCGCGACCAAATTCCACAAAAAGATGCCCCGTTAGATGAGACTGCATATCGGGAGTTCTTAGGTTTATGTAGTCATGAGTATTTTCATGCATGGTTAGTCAAGCGCATTCAGCCTAAGGCATTTCAGCCCTACGACTTAAGTAAGCGCAACCATACTCGTTTACTTTGGCTATTCGAGGGATTTACTAGCTACTATGATGATCTTCAACTGTTTCGTAGTAAACGTATCGATCTCAAAACCTATTTAGATCTAGTCTCTAATAATTGGAACGGCATTCTCCGTGGGCCAGGAAGAAACAAGCAAAGCTTGGCGGATAGCTCCTTTGATGCCTGGACTAAGTATTACCAAGCCGATGAAAATACTCCCAATGCAGTAGTGAGCTACTACGGCAAGGGTGCACTAATAGCGCTGGGTTTGGATTTACAAATTCGGGCATTCTCAAAAAATCAGAAATCATTAGATGACCTCATGCGCCTCATCTGGCAAAGGCATGGTGTCAAGCTTGATGGTATTGCCGAAGATGGGCTAGATGAACTCATGCTCGAGTTACTTGGGGCTGGCTTTTCGAAAATTTGGACCGATATGAAAGCGCGCTATATTTTTGGCGCTGAAGATATTCCGATTCAAAAGTGGATCGCCTCTAAGTTCATTTCAGTGAGACCAAAATCTCACTCAAAACTAGAGAAGATTAAGCTACAGCTGGGTATGCGATATGCCGATGCTAATGGATGGTTAAAAATTACTCATGTTTTAGATGGTGGTGCAGCACAGCTGGCAGGGCTTGCGCCTGGGGACCTACTCGCCAGTATCAATGGTCAACGCGTTACTAATAGCCGTCTAGATAAGATTCTTGTTAGCCTCACCGAAGGACAGTATATTCACTTTTGCTTCTATCGTGATGATCTAGAGCATGAGCGCATGGCACACTTAGATATGAGTCAACTACCAATGCAGTTTGAGTTAATTGCCCATTCCACGAAGTCACAATAAAGAACTCTCTTTAATAGATGCCTGCCTTTTCTAAAGTCGATGTTCCCGCTGATTGGCGTAATTTACTCGGCGACTATTTTGACTCTTCCGCTTGGCAAGATTTGGAGAGAAATTTACAAATTGCTCTTGATAGTGATCCGAATCATATTCGGCCAGAACCACATCATTTTTTTAAGGCACTGAAGTTAACCCCGGTTAAAGAGGTTAAGGTTGTCATTCTGGGGCAAGACCCTTACCACTCTCCTGACCTTGCACAAGGTTTAGCGTTCTCTATTCCGGTAAACATTCCCACTAACTCTCGCGCATTTCCGAGTTCTCTGCGCAACATTAGCAAAGCCCTTGCTCTTGAAGGGTTTGGTCAATTGCCCAATGGTGATCTGCATGCTTGGGCCGAGCAAGGGGTTCTACTACTAAATACAGCCTTAAGTGTCAGATTGGGTGAAGCGGGTAGTCACGCTCACCTTGGCTGGAAGAGTTTGATTGATCGACTCATCTCTGCCTTGGCCAAACAGAGACCACAGTTAGTTTGGATGCTCTGGGGCGGTCATGCACAATCTAAATTACCCTTAATTGAATCCGGCAAGAGCCAATTGATTTTGCAATCCTCCCACCCCTCCGGTTTAGGTGTTTACAAAACCGATAAGCCTTTTTTAGAGCAAGGGGTAAAAGCCAGTTGTGGACATTTCAGCAAAGCCAATGAGTGGCTGAAAAAGCTGGGCCAGAAAGAGATTGTCTGGGTAGACAAAACACACCAAACGGAACTATTTAGCTAGGGCAGTAAAAATGCAGCCCACTAAGCAGGCAGCGAAAATAGCACTGAGCCACTCCAGTATCTGGCCGGACTGGAAGAATCCCAGGTACTGACCCAGAATAGAGCTCATAAAGGCGGCCATAAAGCCTAAAAACGCCGCCAGCATCAGCTTTACCGGCTTGAGTCCCTTGGATTGGCTGGGGTAAAAAATCCAGGCTGAAGCCCCAGAAATACCTCCAATCACCAGAAAAGCTAAAAACCCCATTGATACCCCCATTAATGCTGTCATCAAATCTATAATCGCCATTATGAAGTTGTTGACACTCGGCATCAATCATCACACAGCGCCGGTCGCCATTCGGGAAAAGGTCGCCTTCGATCCTGAATTTCTACAAGAAGCGTTGCATGATTTACGCCAACATTTGCTTGGCGCGAATCAGGCTGGGCTGCCTGAAGCTACGATTTTGTCAACCTGCAATCGCACCGAGGTGTACTGCGCCGCAAACGATGCTAGTGCTGCGGGCCTTTTGCACGAAGCCACTTTTGATTGGCTAGCCAAAACCCAACAACTTGCCCCTAGTAGTCTTCAGCCCCATATTTATTCTTTGCCTCAATCCGATGCTGTGCGGCATGCTTTCAGAGTTGCCTGTGGACTAGATTCCATGGTGATCGGTGAGACTCAGATTTTGGGACAAATGAAAGATGCAGTTCGTACTGCAAATGATGCAGGCGTTTTAGGAACCTACCTTAATCAACTTTTTCAGAAAACATTTGCGGTTGCCAAAGAAGTACGTGGCTCTACTGAAATTGGTGCGCATTCAATATCTATGGCGGCTGCATCGGTTCGTCTTGCAGAACGTATCTTTGAAAAGATTTCTGATCAGCATATTTTGTTTATTGGTGCTGGCGATATGATTTCCTTATGTGCCACACACTTTGTAGCGCGCAAACCTAAAAATGTTGCAATTGCCAATCGCACGATTGAACGCGGTCAAGAATTAGCAGATTCTATTTCCATGCAAGACCTTGAAGCAGAGTCATTCAAGCTTTCAGAGCTTCCTGGGCGCCTGCATGAATTTGACATTATTGTTTCTAGCACCGCCTCATCCTTACCCATTATTGGTTTGGGCATGGTTGAGAGCGCTCTCAAACAGCGCCGCCATAAGCCGATGGTGATGATTGATCTTGCTGTTCCCCGTGACTTTGAACCAGAAATCTCACGACTAGATGACGCGTACCTCTACACCGTAGATGATCTCGGCATCATGATTAAGACTGGTGCTAATTTACGCCAAGCGGCAGTAAGTCAAGCGGAGGCCATCATTGAAGATCGCGTTGGCAATTTTATGCATTGGATGCACGGACGTAACGCTGTACCCATTATTCAAGATATTCAGACTCAAGGCGAACGCTTAAGGCAGCTTGAATTAGAGCGCGCGATGAAACGTTTAATGCGTGGCGATGATCCACAAGAAGTTCTCAATGCGATGGCGCAAGGATTAACAAATAAATTTTTACATGGCTCCCTGCATGCACTACAGCACTCCAATGGGGCTGAGCGTGACGCCCTCATTAAACTCCTACCAAAACTATTCGCCTCCCACACTAAGCCCGAAGACCATTAGATGAAGCCTAGCATGCGGGCTAAGCTAGAACATCTAGACACGCGCTTAGCCGAACTCAATTCTCTATTAACCTCTGAAGAGGCAACCAAAGACATGGATGCCTATCGGAAGCTCACGCGTGAACATTCTGATATCGCTACTGTTGTTGAGCAATTTGGGCTGTATAAGCAGGCCGAAGCCGATGCGCAAGCGGCCGAAGAAATGCGGAAAGATCCTGAGATGAAGGACTTTGCAGATGAAGAACAAAAGCAGGCTTTAACCACTATGGAAGAACTTGCAGGAACACTGCAAAAGCTCTTGCTGCCTAAAGATGAGAACGATGAACGTAATGTCTTCCTAGAAATCAGAGCAGGTACTGGCGGCGATGAAAGCGCGCTCTTTGCAGGTGACCTATTGCGCATGTATACCCGCTTTGCAGAACGACAAGGCTGGAAGGTAGAAGTAGTGAGCTCTGCTGAATCCGATTTAGGTGGTTACAAAGAGGTTGTACTGCGCTTGGTTGGTCAGGCCGTGTACTCACGCCTGAAATTCGAGTCGGGCGGTCACCGCGTACAACGTGTTCCTCAAACAGAAACTCAAGGACGTATTCATACATCGGCTTGTACGGTAGCAGTGATGCCGGAAGCAGATGAATTAGAGGCTGTCAAAATCAATCCTGCTGAGCTGCGTATCGATACCTTCCGTGCCTCTGGTGCTGGTGGTCAACACATTAATAAAACTGACTCTGCAGTGCGGATTACCCACTTACCAACTGGTACTGTTGTTGAGTGCCAAGACGATCGCAGTCAACACCGCAATCGTGAGCAAGCTATGAAAGTTCTGGTTTCACGCATTATGGATGCGCGTGAACGAGAGAAGCATCAGCTTGAAGCGCAAACCCGTAAATCGTTGATTGGCTCTGGAGATCGCAGCGACCGTATTCGGACCTACAATTTCCCGCAAGGACGAATTACAGATCACCGTATTAATCTGACGCTCTATAAGATTGATGCCATGATGGATGGAGACATTGACGACCTTTGCAATGCCCTAGCATCAGAGCATCAAGCCGAACTCCTCGCTGCTTTGGGTGATAACTAAAATTTGATGAACCCAGATTTAAATCTGCGCTCTTTACTAAGGAGCTCACCACTTCCTGCAAGTGAAGCACGCCTGTTAATGGCCCATATTCTGGATCAACACTATCAACTGCCACGCTCAGCATTGCTCTCACGCGATGATATGACACTAAGCCTGGAAGCAAACTTAGCATGGCAAGAATTGCAATCCAAAAGGATGGCTGGAGAGCCCATTGCATACCTGATTGGTAAGAGAGGCTTTCACAATATTGAGTTATTTGTTGCGCCGGGTGTGCTAATACCACGCCCAGAAACTGAGCTCTTGGTTGAAATAGGACTTCGAGAAATTCAGCGGCTTGAAACAGAAGTTATATCTGCTAATGTCCTTGACCTAGGTACCGGCTCTGGAGCCATTGCTCTGGCTATTGCACATGAGACCTCAAGCGTCATGATCACGGCAACTGACCAATGTTCAGAAGCCTTAGCAATCGCTGCTACTAACGCCAAACACTTAGGTCTTGAGGCTCGCGTCCAATTTGCGCAAGGTAACTGGTACGAAGCCTTGGGTGATCAAGTCCTTTTTGATGTCGTCTTAAGTAACCCTCCATATATCGCCAATCAAGATGTCCATCTCACGCAGGGTGATCTACGCTTTGAGCCCATCTCTGCGCTCACCGATCATGCCAATGGACTGAGCTGTCTTGAGGTAATAATTCAGGGGGCTAGGTCCCACTTAAAACCCATGGGTCTTCTTGCAGTTGAGCATGGATTTGATCAGTCAGAGGCCGTGGTTAGCCTTATGAAAGCCGCAGGATTAAGCGATATTCAAACCCATAAGGATTTGGCTGGGCATCAGCGGGTAGCATCTGCCCGAAAATAAGATCTGGAATCACCCTTTTTTGCATTAAGTCTTAAAATCAAAGTAATAGCATTTCCAAGCCTTTTTTACCGCTTTATTGTTTTTCTAGAAAGAATTTATGGATACACAAGCTCAAATCAAAGAAATCGTTACCAGCCACCCTGTTGTCCTGTTCATGAAAGGAACAGCACAATTTCCTCAGTGCGGCTTCTCTGGCAATGCCATCAATATTTTGCGTGCTAGCGGTGTTGAAAAACTTCACACTGTTAACGTATTAGAGAGCGCAGACATTCGTCAAGGTATTAAAGAGTTCGCTAATTGGCCAACGATTCCTCAGCTCTACATTAACGGTGAGTTCATCGGTGGCTCAGACATCATGACTGCCATGTTCGAGTCCGGTGAGCTCCAAAAACTAGTCAAAGCCTAATTCAATTTAGCTCTGTGACTTTTGATCTCAGCTCACTGCTGCTATTTGGCCTGCCATTTGCTCTATGTGCAGGCCTTTTAGTTTATGCGCTTAACTTACGCTCCGCACTATCACGCACCGAGCAAGAAGCACAAATACAAGCCGCACTTGCAGTCAGTCTTCGCGAAGAGAGAGATCAAGCGCTGCAAACTGCTATTCGTCTTGAAGCGGAGCTAGATTCTGAGCGTAAACAAGGCCTAGGAAGAATTGAATCTCTCAATGAAGCCAAAGAGGCCTTAACTAACCAGTTTAAGAATTTAGCCAATGAAATTTTGGAAGATAAATCTAAGCGCTTTACCGAACAAAATGCTGCAAGCTTAGATGCACTTCTCAAACCATTGCAAACTAAGCTGACTGAGTTTAAAGAACAGGTCAGCACCTCTTATGGCAATGAAGCACGCGAACGCTTTGCTCTTAAAAGCGAGATCGAGCGCTTGGCTAATCTCAATCTACGCATGTCTGATGAGACACGTTCTTTAACTCAAGCTCTTAAAGGCGATTCAAAAGTACAAGGTAATTGGGGAGAACTTGTTCTTGAGTCAATCCTTGAATCTTCCGGTTTACGCAAAGGTGAAGAGTATGTAGTGCAAGATAGCCATACTCAATCGGATGGATCTCGCCTACAGCCCGACGTTGTGATTAAGCTGCCTGAAGGCAGAAGCCTGGTGGTGGATAGCAAGGTGTCAATTACGTCTTATGCAAGACATGCGGAAACAACCGATCCAATCGTTGCAGAACAAGAGCTGGCAGCCCATATCCAATCTTTGCGCCAACATATACAAGGCTTATCTGGAAAGAACTATAGCTCCTTATATGGCGTTGGCTCTGTAGATTTTGTCTTGATGTTTGTACCAATTGAACCAGCATTCTTATTGGCATTAAAGACTGCGCCCAATCTGTATCAAGAAGCTTTAGCCAAAAACATTGTTTTAGTTTGCCCAAGTACTTTGATGGCAACTTTACGTACTGTGGCTCATCTGTGGAGACAGGATCAGCAAAACCGGAATGCACTTGAGATTGCTAAACAATGTGGTAGCTTGTATGACAAGTTCGTAGGTTTTGTAGAAGATCTAGAAAAGCTAGGACAACGCTTAGATCAAGCCCAAACAAGTTACCACGATGCCTTTAATAAACTGAAGTCTGGCAAAGGCAATCTCATTCGTACTGCTGAAAAAGTTCGTGAGCTCGGCGTCAAGCCTAGTAAAAACTTATCTACGCCATTAATTGAATCTTCTACAGATTCAGAATAAAACCTCATAAAACAAACCCCCGCCTAGCTCATGCCAGGCGGGGGTTTTTAAAACTGACTTCTAAATCTAATTCGACTGATTAAGCAGATTTACGTGCACGTGATGCAGGTGTAGCAGCTTTCTTAGCTTGAACCATTTGACCTTGAAGAGCGTCAATTGCTTGATCAGCAGTTTTTTCTGCAGTAGCAAAAGCTTCTTTGCTAGCGGCACGGAACTGCTCAAAACCTTGCAATGCGCTACCGTATACAGTCTTGAACGAAGACAAAAATGCGTCAGAGCCTGCAGGTGCGTTAGCGGCAACGGTATTAATCCAATCTTGGAAACCATCTTGCATTTGGTCGATGCTTGCATCAACAACGTTTGCCAATTCTTTATTGCCATCACGCAATACTTTGCTTACTTTCTTTTGGTATGCAACTGCTTGGCTACCAGCAGCTTGAAATGTTTCAGCATTGAGAAGTTCAGTAACTTGCTTTGGATCTTTTGCTGTCAAAACTTGTTGAATGCCATCTTGAGTATTTACTAAAACATCTTTAGAGGCAGCGTAGTTCAACTCAGCCAATTTCTGAGCATTTTCCAAAGCAGCTTCGCTCAAAGAAAATGAAGCCTCGAGGCCTTTGCTATTAATTTGGGACAATTTAGCGGTGATTTGATCTTGGTTCATGTATTTCTCCAGAAATTAAGTGGTACAACTAATCAATTAAGCGCACGATTTAAGAGGTGGAAAGCTTGATATACCTTAAATATTGCACTGCACCATCAAACTGTAACTGAACAAATATGACAAATCAAGAACTTTTTGCTGCTTTGCAACAAATATTTTAAAAAAGAATTAAATTGAATAAAATCAATAGCATAAAAAAAATAGAAGGCTCCCATTCCTACCGAAAAGTAGCGATTGCGGCCTGTTTTGGGACTTTTTTAGAGTGGTATGACTTTCTCACCTTTGCCACTTTGGCGGTTGTTTTTGCCCCCCTCTTCTTCCCCTCAAGTGACCCAAGCACTGGTCTATTAGCCAGCCTGGCGACTTTTGGCGTTGGAATGGTAGTGCGTCCCATTGGGGCTGCCATATTTGGCTCTATGGGCGATCGCATCGGCAGAAAACCAGTATTTATGATCACCATTGCCCTCATGGGGATAGCCACCTTTTGCGTAGGCTTTTTACCCACCTATGCTCAAATCGGTATTTGGGCTCCAATTTGCTTGGTTAGCCTGCGCTTACTACAAGGCTTGTCCGCTGGCGGTGAAATTGGCGGTAGTGCCGTATACCTGGCCGAACACGCAGGTAATGAATACAGAGGGCTTAAGACTAGTTTTCTACAACTAATGGGGCCGCTTGGAATTTTGTTTTCCACCCTGCAAATAGCCCTACTCAGAATTTATCTTTCGCCAGAGCAATTTGAAGCATGGGGCTGGCGAGTGCCATTTTGGATCTCGATCGTCTTGTTAATCATTGCATTTAAAGCTCGCATGGCTCTAGAAGAAACGCCTGTGTTTTTAGAGCTTAGTAAAAGTAGCCAAAAAACCGATCATCCATTGCTCAGCAATTTTCGAGACCCCCAAACACGCAAGCGCATGTTTTTACTTTTCTTCTGCATTTCTGCTGGTGGAGCAGTACTCTTTTTCTGTGTGCAGGTTTATACCTCGATTTTTTTGAAGGCTTCTATCAAACTGCCGCCGGCAGTTGTGGATCAACTCAGTGTTTATGCGACTTTAGCCCTATTTCCGCTCACTTTATTTGCTGGCTGGCTATCAGACAAAGTTGGGCGTAAGCCTGTTGTGATTAGCGGTCTTTTATTGGGTGCCATTTTTATACAGCCTGCATTCCAGATACTTCAAGATTTAGGGCAACAGTATCTTCAATTACCAAATGCCAATAGCCCACTGATATTGATTGGGCTCCTTTTAACTGGCCTATCTCTTTCTCTTGCATTAGTCGTGGGCCCTCAAACAGCACTTTTAGCAGAACTATTTCCTGCTAAGACTCGCAATAGCGCTGCAACCCTTCCACATAACCTAGCAGCGGGATGGATAGGCGGACTTTTACCGCTTATCGTGACTTGGCTAAATCAACAATGGGGAAATGATCTTGCCGGACTTTGGTACCCAACAATTTTTTTGGCTAGCGCCGCAGTGATTGCAGTTTTATATTTGCCAGAGACAAATAAGGTCAATCTCAATCTTTAGCTGAGCAATAAAAGAAAAAAGCTTCTAAGACGTTTAACTTAGAAGCTTTAGAATATTTGGTGCCCCTTGTCCGACTCGAACAGACCACCTACTGATTACAAATCAGTTGCTCTACCAGATGAGCTAAAGGGGCAACGGTGATATTTTAGCCTATTTCACAATCTTCAAGGAAGGTCTGCTCGTTTTAGGCTTTTCAGCTACCCCGTCTGAGGCATCTGCAATATGCAAGTCCCGCGCCTGCTTTGGATCAAACGGAAAAGACATTCCCTGGCCATTCTCTCTAGCGTAAATAGCCAAGACATGAGTAACAGGAACCATAATTTTTCTTGGAATACCGCCAAACCTCGCCTGAAAGCTGATCCAATCATTTTCCATCTGCAATTGATGGCAAGCCTCTAAGGAGAGGTTTAAAACGATTTCATCATTCTTCACAAACTCCATTGGGACTTCAACCCTTGAGTCCACAAAGACGGCTATGAAGGGCGTAAAACCAAAATCCGTGCACCACTGATGTAGAGCACGGATTAGGTAGGGTTTATTACTTGGAACGTCAGACATGCCGACAGATATGAACCGCTAGTAAAGCTTAGCGGCGCATTACCTTTTCTGAAGGAGTCAAAGCTTCGATATAAGCAGGTCTACTAAAGATACGCTCGGCATATTTCAAGAGAGCTGCGGCATTACGAGAAAGATCAATGCCGTAATGCTCAAGACGCCATAACAACGGCGCAATAGCAACATCCAACATTGAGAACTCATCGCCGAGCATGTACTTATTCTTCACAAAAATAGGTGCCAACTGTGTCAAGCGATCACGAATTGCCAGGCGAGCTTTCTCATGTGTCTTTTCAGCAGCCTTGCCTTTTTCGTTCTCTAAAGCAGCAACGTGAACGAAGAGCTCTTTCTCGAAATTAAACAAGAAGAGGCGTGCACGTGCACGTGCTACTGGATCAGGCGGCATCAATTGTGGATGAGGAAAACGCTCATCAATATATTCATTAATGATGTTTGATTCATACAGAATTAAATCGCGCTCAACCAAAATAGGAACTTGGCCATAAGGATTCATGACCGAGATGTCTTCTGGCTTGTTAAACAAGTCGACATCACGGATTTCAAAATCCATGCCTTTTTCAAAAAGCACTAAGCGGCAGCGTTGCGAGAATGGGCAGTTAGTACCCGAGTACAACACCATCATAAATTGATTTCCTTAAATTTCTACTTCAATACAACAAACGCACAACAGCGTTAAATCTTTTCAGTCATGAGCCCTCGTGACAGGGCTCATCAAATGATTAGTGAACGTCTTTCCAGTACGCTTTATTCAAGCGCCATGCCAAGAGGGTAAAGATCGCCAAGAACAAGAGCACTACAACACCCAAACGCTTACGCTCCAATTGAACTGGCTCAGCCATCCAAGACATGAAAGCCACTAAGTCAGCAATGTTGTCGTCATACTCCTGAGACTTCATGGTGCCGGGAGTTAACTGCTCAAAACCAACAAATACCTTTTCCATTCTGCTTGGATCATGTGGATCTTTGCGCTCCTCAAAGTTCGCGGCACGCTCACCCTGTAACTGCCAGAGCACATGTGGCATACCAACGTTTGGATATACCAAGTTGTTCCAACCAGTTTGAGTTGCATCATCTTTGTAGAAAGTACGGAAGTAGGTGTAAAGCCAATCCGTTCCACGAGCACGAGCCTCTACAGATAAATCTGGAGGAGTCTTACCAAACCATGCCTTACCTTCTTTTGGTGTCATGGAGATAGTCATCAAATCACCCACTTTGGCATCGGTGAAAATGAGATTGTCTTTGATTTGCTGGTCGGTCAAGCCAATATCGCGCAAGCGGTTGTAACGCATACTTGTAGCCGAATGGCAGTTCAAGCAGTAGTTTACAAATATTTTGGCGCCATTTTGTAAGGAAGCATTGCTACTAACGCGGTCCGGTGCCTTATCCAAAGGAAAGCCACCTTCACTTGCATTCGCAGTAGCACCAAAGCCGAGAGCAGCGACCAATACTGTTGCTTGGCAGACGCCCATCAAAGTTTGCAGAATTCGTTTCATACTATTTCCTAATTTCTCTGGTGTCTGAATTAATGGGATTCAAAAGTAACGCGGTCCGGAACTGGCTTGAATGTCCCAAGCTTGCTCCAGAAAGGCATTGCTAAGAAAAAGCCCAGATAATAAATCGTACAAATCTGAGAAATCTTTTCAAACACTGGTGATGGTGGCTCGATACCCAAGTAACCCAAAATTACAAAAGTAACAATAAATACACCATAGATATATTTATGGAACTTAGGGCGGTAACGAATCGATTTCACTGGGGAATAGTCAAGCCAAGGCAAGAAGAACAGAATGACTACTGAGCCACCCATAATGACAACACCCCAGAATTTCGCATCAAATGCATAGAAGCCAGCAGCCAAAGCTAGTGCAATTGCTACGCATGCACCCTTCACTCTTTTATCGCTTGAAGTCCTCGCAAACATTCCTAGAATGACTGCCAAGAAGATCCACAAAGGCAATAAGAAATTAGAGGTAGTTGCACGCAACATTGAGTAGAACGGTGTGAAGTACCACACTGGCGCAATGTGCGTTGGCGTTACAAACGGATTAGCCGGGATGAAGTTATTTGCTTCTAAGAAATATCCGCCCATCTCTGGAGCAAAGAAAACAATGCTTGCAAAAATAATGAGGAAGCCGCCCAAGTACATCACATCATGCACGCTGTAATAAGGATGGAATGGGATACCGTCCACTGGATGGCCATTTGCATCTAAATTATTTTTAATTTCAACGCCATCAGGATTATTGGAACCCACTTCATGCAAAGCCAAAATGTGGGCTGCTACCAAACCAATTAACACTAGTGGAATAGCAATCACATGGAATGCAAAGAAGCGGTTCAGAGTCGCGTCGCCAACCACATAGTCGCCACGCAACCATAAAGACAAGTCTGGGCCAATAAAAGGAATTGCAGAAAACAAGTTCACAATCACTTGAGCACCCCAGTAAGACATTTGACCCCAAGGGAGCAAGTATCCAAAGAAGGCTTCGCCCATTAAGCACAAGAAAATTGCGCAACCGAAAATCCAAATGAGTTCGCGCGGCTTACGATAAGAGCCATAAATCAAACCACGGAACATATGCAGATAGACCACCACAAAGAACATTGAGGCGCCAGTCGAGTGCATGTAGCGAATTAACCAACCCCATGGCACTTCGCGCATGATGTATTCAACAGATTCAAAAGCTTTAGCTGCATCAGGTTTGTAGTTCATCACCAAGAAAATGCCGGTAATGATCTGAATTGCTAAAACAACAATTGCTAATGCGCCAAAGATGTAGAAAAAATTCAGGTTCTTCGGAGCATAGTACTCACTCATATGCCGCTTAAATGCATCAGTAACTGGAAGACGTGAGTCAACCCATGCCATTAGCTTTACGGCTGCGGAGGCGTCTGCAGGAACTTCTTTTTCGTGAAATGCCATTTATCTCTCCTTAGGCCTTCTTATCTTCGCCAACCAGAATCTTGGTATCGCTCAAATACATATGTGGCGGTACTTCCATATTGTCTGGTGCTGGTTTATTTTTAAATACACGGCCGGCCATATCAAATGTCGAACCATGACATGGGCAAAGGAAACCTCCTGGCCAGTTATTTGGTAAAGAAGGTTGAGCTCCTGATTCAAATTTTGCTGTTGGAGAGCATCCTAAGTGTGTGCAAATACCAACAACTACGAGGTATTCAGGCTTAATAGAGCGCCATTGGTTTTGAGCATAAGCAGGAGTAAATTGGGCTGGATCACGCAATGAATCGGGATCAGCTAATTCGCCATCTATCTTAGACAGCTCAGCAACTTGCTCAGGGGTACGACGAACCACCCAAACAGGCTTTCCGCGCCATTCGACCATTCTCATTTCATCTGGCTGCATGCCACTAATATCAATCTCAACAGCGGCACCCGCGGCCTTAGCACGCTCAGAAGGCTCAAAACTGTCTACAAAAGGGTAAAGGGCTGCGGCTGCACCTACGCCTCCAACTGCCGAAGTGGCGATCAGCCAATTACGGCGATCCTTGTCCATACAGGGCTTGTCACTCATTTACAAAATTCCTAAAAGGGTATTTATGGGTGGAAATTGCTTAAACCTAGCATTTTAAAGTAAAAAGTGGGGTGAGTAGGAAAGTTATGGGGTTAATCTTTGCATAATTGGTATTTGGTGAAAAAAGGAAGCTGAAATGAGCGTTTTAAAGGAATTTCGGGACTTTGCCGTCAAGGGCAACGTCATAGATTTAGCGGTTGGCGTGATTATTGGCGGGGCTTTCGGGAAAATCGTCGATTCCCTAGTAAATGACATTGTTATGCCGGTGATTTCAACCCTTTTAGGGGGTCATATCGACTTTACGAATCTCTTTGTTGTCCTTGGCCATATCCCGGAGGGAGTACCCAGAACCTTCGATGCCCTCAAAAAGGCGGGGGTGCCCATTTTTGCCTATGGCAACTTCATCACCATTTCGATTAATTTCGTTTTGTTGGCCTTTGTGATTTTTCAAATGGTCAAAGTAGTCAACAGGATTCGCCTTATGGATACACCTCCTCCACCAGTTCCGGAGGATGTAGTTTTGCTGCGCGAGATTCGCGACAGTCTCAAAAAATAATTTAGTAAAGCATATTAGGAAATGTTTAATCGCTTATGGTTGCTGTTTGCACAAACGGTAACCATTCTTCTTGCAGCAATATTCATTGTTGCCACTCTGAAACCAAGCTGGATATCGGTTGAAGGTATTGGCTCCCTTGTTGAAAACGTTACGCTTAAAGAAGGCGCCTATGACGGCAGTGCTATTAGTCCGGGCTCATACCATGATGCTGTGAAAAAATCGATGCCTGCGGTTGTCAATATCTTCACTAGCAAGAATTCTGCAAAACCAAAAACACGCAAAGGAAGCAAACAAAATCCTACCGATCCTTTATTCAAATTCTTTTTTGGTGACCAGCCGCCCGACGAGGAACCTATATCCAGCCTAGGCTCTGGGGTTTTAGTGAGTCCCGAAGGAATTATTCTGACCAATCATCATGTTATCAGTGATGCAGATGAAATTGATGTTGCGTTAGCAGACGGCAGAAAAGTCAAAGCAAAAATTATTGGGAGTGATCCAGAAACAGATATCGCTGTTTTAAAAATTGAGCCCAAGCAATTACCAACCCCTATTACTCTAGGAAAAATTGAATCTGTTCATGTGGGTGATGTAGTGCTAGCTATTGGCAATCCATTTGGAGTTGGCCAAACCGTAACATCCGGAATTGTTTCTGCAATGGGTCGTGACCATGTGGGTATCAATACTTTTGAAAACTTCATTCAAACTGATGCAGCAATTAATCCTGGAAATTCAGGCGGTGCTCTAGTAGATACTCGAGGTAATTTGATTGGCATCAATACCGCTATTTATTCAAATAACGGCGGGTCGATGGGAATTGGCTTTGCCATTCCAGTAAACCTAGCCAAACAAGTAATGGAATCCATACTTAAAAATGGGGGTGTCACTAGGGGCTGGATTGGGGTTGAGCCTCAGAACCTATCGAAAGAGCTCTCAGAATCCCTTGGCTTGCCCAGTACGACCGTTGGAGTCCTGATCTCTGGGGTGCTGGAGGGCGGCCCTGCGGCAAGGGGTGGGGTTAAGCCTGGGGATGTGCTCCTCTCTGTTGATGGCAATAGCACCAAGGACGTAAGGCAACTATTAAATCAAATCGCACAAGTAGGCCCAGGTAATGAGGCGACCCTGAAAGTTTTGCGCAAAGACAAAGCATTAGAGCTTAAGGTTCAAGCTGGAAAGCGCCCAAAACCAAAAACGCTCAATTAATGAGACATGCCTGCTAGTTGGCCAATATCTTTGACAGGAAGTCTTTGGCTCTTGGAGAGCGAGCCTCTGGATTGCCAAAAAATTCGTCTTTGCTGCAGTCCTCAATAATGCGGCCCTGATCCATAAAGATCACACGGTTACCAACCTTACGAGCAAAGCCCATCTCGTGAGTAACACAGCACATTGTCATGCCTTCGTTAGCAAGCTTAACCATGACATCTAAAACTTCGCCTACCATCTCTGGATCGAGCGCTGAGGTGGGCTCGTCAAACAACATCAGAATGGGGTCCATACTTAAAGCACGAGCAATCGCAACCCGCTGCTGCTGACCACCCGAAAGCTGGCCAGGAAATTTATCTTTTTGCGCGATGAGTCCAACACGCTCGAGATACTTTAGACCATGGGTTTTAGCTTCATCGCTCGATCGACCCAAGACTTTAATTTGAGCCAGTGTGAGATTCTCAGTAATACTTAAATGGGGAAATAGTTCAAAGTTCTGAAACACCATACCAACCCGCGCCCGTAGCTTGGGAAGACTTGTTTTGGGATCATGCAAATTAATGCCGTCAACAGTAATTTCCCCTTTTTGAAACGGCTCGAGAGCATTGATCGTTTTAATCAAAGTTGACTTGCCCGATCCTGAGGGACCACAAATCACCACCACCTCACCCTTATTGATTGTAGTCGTGCAATCCGTCAAGACCTGAAAGGAGCCATACCATTTAGAAACGTTTTGGAGTTCAATCATGATGGTCTATGTAGTATGTAGCGATCAAAAAATAATTAACGAATAATGGCAACTTTTGCCTGAATAGCGCGCACTGCTTTAGACAGTGAAAAACAGATAATGAAATAAGTAGCGGCAGCCAAAATATAAGTCTCAATTGGGCGGCCATAATTTTTGCCGGCAATCTCAAAACCTTTTAATAAGTCGTAGGCGCCAATTGCATAAACCAAGGAGGTATCTTGGAACAGAATAATAGTCTGCGTCATGAAGACCGGAATCATATTCCTAAAAGCTTGGGGTAAAACTACCAAGCGCATATTTTGCCCATAGGTCATTCCTAAAGCTTCACCCGCATAAGCCTGACCCCTAGGCACTGACTGAATCCCAGCTCTCACAATCTCCGCAAAGAAGGCGGCCTCAAATGCAATAAAAGTAATCGTGGCCGATAAATCTGCTCCGATAGGTTTGCCGATAAGCATTGGGATTAATAAGAAAAACCACAGGATCACCATTACCAATGGAATGGAGCGCATGGTATTGATATAAAACGTTGCGGGATAGACCAAGATAGGCTTGCCTGATAACCTCATCAAAGCCAAGAAAGTGCCAACCACAATACCGCCAACTGTCGCAATGACAGTGAGCTGCACGCTAAATAGCAACCCCTTCAGAATATAATTTGTAAAGAGTTCCCAGTTATAAAAACTTAAGTCTAAGCTCAACATATCATCGCCATTTAATGAGCCGGACTTGCATCATTCGATGCGACAATAAAACCAGGGATGCGACTTCTTTTTTCTATAAAAGTCATCACACGATTGACGGCAAAGGCTGATAAGGCATACAGCAGAGTCACTGCCAAGTAAATTTCCACGCCACGGGAGGTTTCTTCTTGAGCCTGCATTGCAAATAAAGTGAGCTCGGGGACTGAGACTGCAAAAGCAACTGAAGAGTTTTTGATGGCATTCATACTCTCCGAGGTAAGTGGAGGAATGACTATACGTAATGCCATAGGCAATATGACATAACGATAGGTTTGTGGTGTAGTTAAGCCAAGGGCGGTTGAGGCGGCTCTTTGTCCGCTAGGTAAAGATTGAATGCCTGCGCGCACTTGCTCCGCTATACGAGCGGAAGTAAAAAACCCCAATGCAATACTGACCAGCCAATACGATGGGAGCGCCTTTAAGGGCAAAACAAATGCGGGAATAACGTGATACCAAAGAAATACCTGAACTAAAACGGGAATATTTCTAAATAGCTCTACCCAAGCCGTTGAGAGCCGAACAAGTAATCTGCTAGCTATTCCGCTATCCGGCAAAGTCCTCAGGGTGCCCATAATGACGCCCACAATTAAGGCAATGGTCAGACCCAAACCTGCTACGGCCAAGGTCCAACCCCAAGCTTTCATCAGCCAGTCAAGATAACTGGCATCTGCATTTTGTCCAAGCCAAAAAATAGAGGAGAAGCAGTGTTCAACTACTTCTCCATCAATGGTGCTTTTACAAAAAACACCGAAATCCAATGCCATATTAGAAGCTTAATTAGTTAAATTACTTCTTGTTGTAGTCTTCGGCTGGCTTGTCATTAAGATTTGCCCAAGCATTTTTGGTAGCTGGAGATAACTCAAGACCGACGACAGCATTTTTTGGTGGAATTGGTGACAAGAACCACTTATTCCACAGTCCAGGCATTTTTCCATTGGCAACAATCTTGGCAATGGCAGCATTCACAGCAGCCTTGAACTCAGGATCATTCTTGGGAACCATGATGGCGATTGGCTCAGTAGCAAGCACCTCACCAACAATTTTGAAATCTTTTGGATTCTTGGAGTTCGCAATATTGCCCGCCAAAATAGAACCGTCCATTACAAATGCATCAGCACGGCCAGACTCTAATAACAAGAAGCTATCAGCATGGTCTTTACCGAATACTTCATCAAAGTTCACACCATTGGCTTTTTCATGTTTGCGCAGCAATTGAACAGAGGTTGTGCCAGTAGTAGTGGCAACTTTCTTGCCTGCTAATTGAGAAATTGAATTAATTCCAGAATTTGCTTTAACTGCAATACGCACTTCCTCAACATACAAGGTATTAGCAAAGCCAACATCCTTAGCACGAGTACTATTATTCGTTGTTGTGCCGCACTCAATATCAACGGTACCGTTTTGCACTAAAGGTACGCGGTTTTGTGATGTCACAGGCTGGTAGTTAATGCGGATTGTGCTCATGCCTAACTTATCTTTAATGTCACCCAAAATCATGCGGCAAACTTCAACGTGGTAGCCATCAAAGCGGCTATCGCCTGTGGTATAGGACATCGGTATGGATGACTCGCGCACGCCCATAGTGACGGCACCAGAAGATTTAATCTTATCCAAAGTAGGACTTGCGGCAAATGCACTAACCGATACTCCGACAAAGAAAACAGCAGCAACAAACTGACTTAATTGATTCTTTTTCATGGGGCTCACTTTCAGTAAATAAGTAGGTAAGGCAAATGACTTTATATCACCCTTGCAATATAAAGCATTATTTGATGATTTTATATGTAATTTTTATGTATAACGTAAGCCTCAAATGAAAAAAACCTGCTATGTTTCCATAGCAGGTTTTGTACTGCATTTCTAAACTCAAACTAGCTTACGCTAGCGTTAAATTAGAAAGTGTGACGTGCGCCAATAGAATATTGCTGCAAGTTGTAAGCACCATTGCTTGTGCTTGATGTATTGTTTTGACCATAAATAGCATACAAGTTTGTACGCTTGCTCAAGTAATAGTTAGCACCAGCTTGGTAACCAGCGATGTTAGCTGTAGGTTGACCTGTACCGAATGCGCTGAAACGGCCATTACCAATAGAAGCCCAACCTTCGATAGTTGGTGTAATAAAGCTACGTACACCAACTTCTTGTGCCGTACGCTTGATGAAAGCATTGCTATTCAATGAAGATTCAACCTTACGATTTGTCCAACCTGCGTATGCCTTCAAAATACCGAAGTCATAGCTAGCTGTAATCAAAGCTTGGTTATCTTTAACGTTATTACCTTGTGTGCCGCTACCCCAATATACGGTATTCGTAGTAGTTAAGGTAGTCGAGTTGTAAGGATTATCAGAGCTAAACGATGCATAAGAAGCCTGAATGTTAGCTTTTTGGAATACATAGTCCAACGCGAACTGGTAACCAGTTTGAGTGTTTTCAGCGCCGATGTAACCTGCAGTACCTGCGGCTGTACTATTTGAATTACTCTGTGTATAGGCAGCCTTACCAATAAAACCAGCCATACGGTCTGAAGCTACACGAACAGTGTTAGTTGTTCTAGCAGTGTAAGCAGCAGATGTTGAACCAGCAGAAGCAGCGTTACTTGAAGATGTAAAGAAAGCACCGTCAGTTGATGGGGCTAACATGCTGCCGTAAGTCTGAGCCAACTGACCAGTTGTATTTGAACCAGCCTGTTCCCAGAACAAGGTGTTTTGTGTACCAACACGTACGTTACCCATGCCTTGCTTTTGGAAACCAACAAAAGCTTGACGTACGTTAGGAGCCCAAGTAGCTGTACCAGCAGTAACTGCAGCTGTACCTAGACCAGTCGTGTTTGAACCGGCATTACCAGCTGGCTGAATACCCAATTCAAATGTGAAGATAGCAGATGTACCACCACCTAAATCTTCATTGCCACGGAAACCAATACGGCTACCAGATTCCATGCTGTTACTAATACGGCTAACAGATTCTTTAACTACAGTTGATGATGTTTGCGCACGTGCGTTACCGCCTGTGTAACCAGCATCCAAGATACCGTAAACGGTTACGCTGGACTGAGCTTGAGCTGCGCCAGCAAATGCTGTCATTGCTGCAACTGCTAATAGCGATTTTTTCATTCTTTAAATCTCCAAAAATTAAAAGTAATGCCCTAATAAAACCGGGACCATTGAATTTTGCTTGTAATGCCCGCCTCGACTGGAGATAAGGGTAATTAAGAGCTCTTTTTGCTTGTGGAAAGGTAGTTTTTTTGCTTTCTTCGTTGTATCTCGGCAACAAGGCCTTTGTTTTCTGTCTTTTATGGGCCCTAGATGCCAAAATTGTCATATGGCAAGTCGCGAATTCCTAAAAATCCTCAGTTCAGCCCGTTTGGGTGATGTATTAGCGCAACAAAAGTTAGCGCAGGCCTATATGACTGGGGCATTTAAAACTCCAATTCAGCCAACTAATGCCTTGATTTGGTTCGAAAAATCCTATTTTTCTATTATAAATCAAGGGCTTGAGGGGTCTGCTTCAATTCAAGATGAAATTTCTGGTCTTTTAGATCAAGTTGCCAGCATTCCCCTAGTGGAGACTTTCAATTCACCTGCATTTAGCTTTGGCTGGGGGTCGTTCTGGGAGGTGGCTGAAAAAACAGTTCAGGATACCTCTAGCCTGGCCGCCAAATGGCAGCTCGCTAATCTTCTAATTAACCCGGCCTATCAAGAGACTCAAACTCAACTTGGCGATTGGGTGGATAAAACAGTGATTTCACCCTCCGTTGAAAAAATAGTCGGTATCGATTTTATTGGTCTTCAAAAACTTGCCAAAGAATACCTAGAAGAACTTTCTAAAATCGATTCGCCATACACAAGCTCTGCTAGAGAATTACTCATCAAGCTACAACCCAAAAATGAGGCTCTTTCCACTTTATGGGGCGCTTGGCTTGAGGAGAAAAATGAAGCCGCTCTTTTGCAAGCGGCAGAAGTTGGGCTCACTATTGCAAAGCTGACTTTGGGATTGCGTCTCGCTCAATTAGATGGCGGTGATAACAAATCTAACGCTTCGCTTAAAAAAGCGGCTTACTGGCTAGAGCTCGCAGCCAAAGATGGGGATCGTGATGCTTGGTATGCATTAGGTGAAATTTATCGCCGCCCGCAATTCTCAGGATATAACGCCTCAGAAAGCAACCGCTGCTTTGATCGTGCTGCTGACTTAGGGCACGCAGAAGCACAACTACGCAAAGGTGCCAATCTATGGCGTAAGCGCGAAAAGTCTGAAGAAAAGGTGCGTGGCTTGCAAGCATCATATTGGGTCTGGCAAGCGCATCAGCAAGGTGTAGTAGAGGCCAAAGATTTACTCAGCAAAATTTTAGAAAGCTGCCCGGACCCCAAATCCAATGAATGGTTTGAGCTAGCGCAATATGCTGAGCGTGCTATTAATCATCATGCTGAACATAAATTAGATGAAGATTGGTTGTTACTGTGCCATCGCATCGTCATTGCCAATCAATTTAACTTTAGTAAAGCAGAGTTACTGCTTTGCGAAGTAGGTCAGCTACAACATGAACACTGTGTAGCGGTTGATATTCGCTGGGAATTGCCGAAGATTTTGCCGCGACTGATTCAGATTGATACGATTCAACAACGTCGCACTCTTTTGGCCGCAGGCAAGGCGTTTGCTGGTGCCGAACTGGATATTGAAGGTAACCTCCGACAAAGACGCTATCGCTTTGATCGCGTTACTAATTGGCTAACAGATACTTTTTCTAAAAAATCTAAAAATCAGACTGACGCTGAACTAGCTTGATCTTCTTTAGCAGCCTCATCATCTGCAGGCTTAGGCGTATAGAAGCGTGCAATAAATAAGCCCAGCTCATAGAGCAAAGTCATCGGAATCGCCAAGAGCAATTGGGATAGAACATCGGGCGGGGTCACGACTGCAGAAATCACAAAGGCGCCCACAATAACGTAGGGGCGAATTTCTTTCAGCTTAGCCAAAGGCACAATACCCATACGTACAAGAACAACCACTACTACTGGTACCTCAAACGTAATACCGAAGGCTAAAAAAGTATTCATGGCAAAGCTCAGGTACTTATCGATATCCGTAGACATCTCAGCGCCCAATGGTGCGTTGTAGCTAGCCATGAAATTAAACACGGTCGGGAATACCAAGAAGTAAGCAAAGGCCATACCAAAAATAAATAAGCTGTAACTACTCACCACCAATGGAACCACCAGCTTACGCTCATGTTGATATAAGCCTGGCGCAATAAAAGCCCATAATTGATAAATCACCACGGGTAATGCAATCAAAAATGCCACTAGCATGGTGACTTTCATCGGAACAAAGAATGAACCGGTGACATCCGTCACAATCATCTTGCCCCCTGCTGGTAATGAATCTAGCAAAGGTTGTGAAAACAAATGAAAAATATCAGGTGCCCAATAGACCAGGCAAACAAAGACAACAATAATTGCTAAAGCTGCTTTGATAACACGATCACGCAATTCAAATAAATGCGAGAGAAAAGATTCTTGTAAACCTGACTCTTCAGTGGAATGATTTTCTGGCATACGAAAGTATTTTTATTCTTGTTTTATTTATTTGATAGCGCTGTGATGAAAGCGTTTCATTCTGGCGGCGCCCGATTGAACTCGTGTGCGCACGCCGGCTGAGCGTTTAAACCAGACCGGTCTGGCTGCACGCCTAACGCCCCAGCTATTGCGACCTTGACGCTTGGTCTTATCCCATACCGCTCTCTCATCAAGCGGTAGCTTCTCAAAACTGGTTTCGAAAATATCGGCCTGATCGCTCAGATTGGTATTAGCTTCTTGAACAGTGGAGTTGATGCTGTTCTCAACTTCCTTGAAGGCGGAAGCGCTCTCTTCCCGGAACTTTTTAAATTCCTCTACTTCCATCTGGCGATTAACTTCAGATTTAATGTCGGCCATGTAGCGCTGTGCACGACCAAATAAATTACCCGCCATACGAGCAATTTTTGGTAGGCGCTCTGGACCCACTACGATTAAAGCAACTACTGCAATAAGCGCAAGTTTTGAAACTCCAAGATCAATCATTGAAGCAGTCTTCTAAAAACCACATGGATTTCTATTGCGCTAACAAGAATCACTTGTTAATGTCTTTGGCGTGCACATCAACAGTTTTTTCTGTTGTTGCAGCAGCTTGCTGGATTTGCTCTTTAGGTTCATCGCCTGGCTTCATGCCATCTTTAAAACCTTTAACAGCACCACCCAAATCTTGGCCGATATTGCGTAATTTCTTGGTACCAAATACCAACATCACGATGACCAAAACAATTAACCAATGCCAAATGCTAAATGAGCCCATTTTGAATCTCCTTGGATTATTTTTTCCAGGGGCGCGGACCGCCCATCACATGCAAATGCAAGTGATAAACCTCCTGCCCTCCATCTGCACCATTATTCACCATCAAACGAAAGCCACCATCCTTGCCGGGACGACAGCCTTGCTCTTTGGCAAGACGCGGTGCTAATTCCATCATTCTACCCAGCAATGGGGCATCAATGCTTTCTGCTGACTCCAACATGGGTATATGTTTCTTGGGAATCATCAAAAAATGCACTGGTGCGGCTGGATTGATATCTTTAAAAGCGTAGATTTCCTCATCCTCATAGACCTTTTGAGATGGGATCAAACCTTGTGAAATCTTGCAAAACAGGCAATTTGGATCATGCGACATGGGTATTTATTCCTTACCAGCGGCTTTTCTGGCTGCCTTTTCTTCGATTCCAGAGGTGCCCAAGCGGCGATCTAGCTCAGTAATCACATCTTCAGGTCGCAAGTTAAATTGTGACAAGGCAATCAAACAGTGGAACCAAAGGTCTGCCATTTCGGCTACCAGCAACTTTTGCTGCTCAGGAGCCAAGTTCGCACTTCGGGAATCTTTAGCAGCCATGACTGCCTCGGTTGCCTCTTCACCAATCTTTTTCAAAATTCCATCATCACCCTTTGAAAAGAGCAAAGCAGTATAGGAGGTCTTGGGATCGGCTTGTCCTGCCTTAAAAGCATCACGACGTTGATCCACGACATCGGCTAAATGCGCGAATGCAGAATCCAAATTAGAAGGTTTATTCGTAGAGCTAGTCATTCGATTATTTTATGTCTTTTATTGGGCAAGCCTACTTCGCAGACTCATCAACCCAAGCAGATTTAACAGAGTCCCACTGAAAAAAGAAACAGCTGTGCTCACCAGTGTGACAGGCAATGCTATCTTTTTGCTCAACCATGAGCAAAATCGTATCGCCATCACAATCCAAACGAATTTCTTTTACTTTCTGGATATGGCCAGATTCTTCGCCTTTGTGCCAAAGCTTTTGTCTAGAACGCGTCCAATAGACAGCCTCACCAGAACGTAAGGTTGCCAACAAAGCGTCACGATTCATCCAGGCCATCATCAAAACATCTTTACTGCCGACCTCTTGTGCAATTGCAGGCACCAAACCGTGTTCATTCCATGCCACAGCATCAAGCCAAGCGCCAGCTTGCAAAGGCTGAATTGGAGTGAATGTGCTCTGAGGTTTATCTGGGTATTGCGTCATACCTAAACTTTACAGCGAATCTTGGAAGACAGGCTAAATCCGAACCGGAATTCCTTGGGCGGCCATATATTCTTTTGCCTGCCCTACAGTAAACTCGCCATAATGAAAAATACTGGCCGCTAATACGGCATCCGCATGGCCTTTGGTAATCCCATCGACCAAATGCTGCAAATTACCAACGCCACCAGATGCAATTACTGGTACAGAGACTACATCGCTCACAGCCGCCGTTAAAGCTAAATCGAAGCCATCTTTGCTGCCATCGCGATTCATGCTGGTCAGCAAAATTTCACCGGCGCCACGTTTAGCTACTTCACTGGCCCACTCCACGACATCAATACCTGTGGCTGTTCTACCGCCATGGGTAAATACCTCCCAATTACCAGAAGGAGTTTGTTTAGCATCAATCGCAACCACAATACATTGTGAGCCGTAATAAGCAGCAGCATCTGAAACTAAATCAGGATTGGCTACTGCTGAAGAATTCATACTCACTTTATCTGCGCCAGCATTGAGTAAGCGACGTACATCAGCAACAGCGCGCACACCGCCGCCAACGGTGAGAGGAATAAATACTTGGGAAGCCACATCTTCAATGATGTGCAAAATCAGATCGCGGCCATCAGATGTAGCAGTAATATCTAAGAATGTAAGCTCATCGGCACCTTGAGTGTCATAACGTTTAGCGATTTCTACAGGATCACCTGCATCGCGCAAGCCAACGAAATTCACACCCTTAACAACGCGCCCTGCAGTGACATCAAGGCAAGGAATAATGCGTTTTGTTAACACTAGATAATTTTCTTCATGTACTTCAGAGTTAACTCATCCGCATACTTTTGAGCTACTGCAAGATCAAGATCTCCGGCATAGATAGAGCGGCCAGCAATAACGCCCATCACACCCTCCTCCTCTGCTTTACAGAGAGCCTCAATATCTTTGTTGTTCGAGAGGCCACCGCTAGCAATGACTGGAATACGAATAGCCTGCGCCAGCTTAATAGTGGCATCAATATTGACACCCTTGAGCATGCCATCACGCCCAATGTCGGTATAGATAATGGCTTCAACGCCCCAGTCTTCAAACTTCTTAGCAAGATCAATCACTTCATGGCCGGTAATCTTGCTCCAACCATCTGTAGCCACCTTGCCATCGCGAGCATCCAAACCAACCATCACATGACCAGGAAATGCAGTACAAGCATCTTGCACAAAACCTGGATTCTTCACTGCAGCAGTGCCAATAATTACCGTGCTAATACCGTCATCTAATAAACGCTCAATAGTTTCAAGATCACGAATACCACCACCCAATTGAACGGGTATCTCATCTCCAACTGCTTTGAGAATCGATTTAATGGCAGATTCATTTTTGAGTTTGCCTGCAAATGCACCGTTGAGATCGACTAGGTGCAAGCGACGCGCACCCTTACTAATCCAGTGTGCTGCCATCGCACCAGGATCTTCAGAGAAAACTGTAGCTTTATCCATATCACCTTGTTCAAGTCGAACACAGTGGCCATCTTTGAGATCAATTGCAGGAATCAGCAGCATATCTAAAGGTTAAAAGTATTAAGGTTGCCAAGAAACAAAATTTTGATAAAGCTTTAATCCGTATTCTGCACTTTTTTCTGGATGAAATTGTGTAGCGAAAATATTATCTCGCGCCACCGCAGAAGTAAACCAATCCCCGTACTCTGTAGAGCCTGCAATATCTTCTTTGCGCTGCGGCACAACATAGTAGCTGTGGACAAAATAAAAGCTGCTTAAGTCAGGAATACCGCTCCATAAGGGGTGCTTAGAGTCTTGGCGGACCTGGTTCCACCCCATATGCGGGACTTTATATGCTGAGCCATCAGTCTGTTTCTTGCCGGCTAACTCAAAACGGCGTACTTCGCCGGGAATCAGTCCCAGACACGGTGTCCACTGACTCTTTTGTGCCGCTCGCACTTCAGCACTTTGATCAAACAGCATCTGCTCGCCTACACATACTCCAAGTAGGGGTTTGTTTTTGGATGCCTCTAACAGAGCTTGTAATAAACCCGACTCCTCAAGATGCTTCATACAATCCGGCATTGCACCTTGACCAGGTAAGACAACACGATTTGCAGAGAGAATTTCTTCGGGCTTGTGTGCAATCAAGACATTGTCATCAGGAGCTACATGATGAAATGCTTGATATACGGAACGGAGATTACCCATTCCATAATCAACGATCGCAATAGTTTGCGCCAATTTAGCTTATCTTTCGCTGTTATCTACAGAGCAACTATGAGTGTCTAAATTAGAGACTGCCTTTAGTTGAAGGAACGGCACCAGATGCCCGTGGGTCAATAGCCAAAGCCATACGTAAAGCGCGGCCAAAGGCCTTGAACACGGTTTCAATCTGATGGTGCGCATTAATGCCACGCAAATTATCGATATGCAAAGTTACTCCGGCGTGATTCACAAAACCACGGAAGAACTCAATACTGAGATCAACATCAAAGTCACCCACTCGAGCGCGAGTAAACGGTACGTTGAACTCTAAACCTGGGCGACCAGAGAAATCGATCACAACACGAGAGAGGGTTTCATCCAAAGGAACATAGGAGTGGCCATAACGGGTAATACCCGCTTTATCGCCAACGGCCTTAGCAAAAGCCTGGCCCAAAGTAATTCCCACATCTTCAACAGTGTGGTGATCATCAATATGGGTATCGCCATTGGCAACCACTTTGAGATCAATCATGCCGTGACGGGCAATCTGATCGAGCATATGATCCAGAAAAGGGACACCGGAGGCCAGCTCAGCCTTACCAGTACCATCTAAATTGATGGAAATTTGAATTTTGGTTTCCGAAGTGTTTCGGGTAACGTCGGCTTGCCGCATGCTTCATTGCGCCGCGAGGCGAAGTGTTGATTGAAGCCTCATAATATCATTCCTAGAAGATTTATAAATGCAGATATTGCTTCACTTTCTTTCTGATTTTTGAGCCGAGTACCCTAATGAGCCGTTTTTGGAGCCCTGTTGTTCAAACCTTAACCCCTTATGTCCCTGGGGAGCAGCCGCAAATGCAGCGGCTGGTAAAGCTCAATACCAACGAAAGTCCTTATGGACCCTCGCCCAAAGCTCTAGCTGCAATTGATGCCCAGAATAACGAAGATTTACGCCTTTACCCCGATCCAGAGGGCGCTGCACTCAAACAAGCCATTGCTAAATTGCATGATCTAAACCCAAACCAAGTGTTTTTAGGAAATGGCTCAGATGAAGTTCTAGCTCATGTTTTTGCTGGTCTACTCAAACATAGCAAACCAGTTCACTTTCCAGATATCACTTACAGCTTTTATCCGGTCTACTGCAAGCTATTTGAAATTGACTACAAGGCGGTGCCACTTGGAGAAGAGTTTGAGATCAATTTAGGGAACTACAAAGCTCCCAACGGAGGAATTATTTTCCCGAATCCAAATGCACCCACTGGCAGATCCATCGCACGCTCTGAAATTGAATCTTTACTTTCTCAAAATAAAGATTCCGTAGTTGTCATTGATGAAGCTTATGTCGATTACGGCACGGAGTCTTGTATTCCCTTATTGCGCGGGACAGCTTGCCCAGAAAACCTTCTTGTAGTGCACACACTCTCAAAATCAAGGGCGCTTGCTGGCTTACGTGTTGGTTTTGCAGTTGGTCACCCAACCTTGATTGAAGGCTTAGAGCGGGTCAAGAATAGCTTTAACTCCTACCCTCTTGGTCGCCTTGCACAAGCAGGCGCCATCGCTGCAATTGAAGATCAAGCGCATCTTGAAATGACCTCTGCAAAAGTCATGCAAACTCGCAGTAAATTAGTCGGAGATTTAAAAGATTTAGGCTTTGAAACGCTTCCGTCAACTGCAAACTTTATCTTCACTCGCCACCCAGAGTATGCCGGGGAAAAGCTCTACCAAGCTTTGCGAGATCGCGGCATCATCGTGCGCCACTTTAAATTGCCACGTATAGAAAATTTCTTACGCATTACGATTGGCACAGATGAACAAAGCGGCGAACTCGTCGCCGCTTTAAAAGAAATCCTCGCGTAATTTAAATCGAATTGATTTTTGAGTTACTTTTTAAGCCGCATCTCAGCAGCGCGTGCATGGGCTTGCAAGCCCTCTCCATGAGCCAGAGTGCTAGCGACTGAACCTAAGGTCTGAGCCCCAGCTTCGCTTACTTCAATCATGCTGGAGCGCTTAATAAAATCATACACACCCAACGGTGATGAGAAACGTGCTGTGCGTGCAGTTGGCAGGACGTGATTTGGTCCAGCACAGTAATCCCCAAGGGACTCACTGGTGTAATTACCCATAAAGATCGCACCAGCATGGCGAATCTTCTCTGCCCACTTACGTGGATCTGCTGCACAAATCTCTAAGTGCTCTGCAGCGATCGCATTAGCAATCTCGCAAGCTTCGCTCATATCTTTTACCTGAATTAATAAGGCACGATTCGTCAAAGATGCTTCAATGACTTTGGCTCTTGGCATCTCTGATAGCAGCTTATTGATACTGGCTTGTACTTGCTCAATAAATGCAGCATCAGGACAAAGCAAAATCGATTGGGCCTGCTCATCATGCTCTGCCTGAGAAAATAGATCCATTGCAATCCAATCGGGATTACTGGAGCCATCGCAAAGCACTAAAATTTCCGAGGGGCCAGCAATCATGTCGATGCCGACAATTCCAAATACTCTGCGCTTTGCGGCAGCAACATACGCATTACCGGGCCCAACAATTTTATCTACCGATGGAATAGTATGCGTGCCATAAGCTAGGGCGCCAACAGCTTGCGCTCCGCCAATAGTAAAAACACGATCAACACCGGCTAAGTAGGCGGCAGCTAACACTAATGGGTTGCGAGAACCATCCGGTGTTGGCACAACCATAATGACTTGCTCAACACCAGCTACTTTTGCAGGGATGGCATTCATGAGTACAGAAGATGGGTAAGCAGCTTTACCGCCAGGAACATAAATTCCGACGCGATCTAGTGGCGTCACTTTTTGACCTAAGCGCGTACCATCTGCTTCTTCATATTCCCAAGAATGGCAACCGGCTTCCATCTTTTGCTTCTCGTGGTATGCGCGCACTCTTTGTGCGGCGACATCTAAAGCATTCTTTTGCTCTGCAGATAAAGACTTGTAAGCTTGCTCTAAATCTTTTTTTGGGATTTCTAATTCAGAGACGCTGGCGACATTTAAACGATCCAATTGTTTCGTGAAATCTAAAACAGCTAAATCGCCATTCTCCTTAACTGCCAAAAGAATCTTGGCGACCGAAGCGTCAATGGCCTCATCGTCAGCCATAGGCAAGGAAAGGCTAGAGAGCAGGGTTTCTTTGAAACCCGCATCTTGGCTGCTGAGGCGCTTGACTTTGATTTGTGCAGACATTTGAGCGAAAAGTAATATGCCTTACTTTAGCAATTCAAAAATAGGTTGCAGTTGCACACGCTTGCGTTTGTAAGAAGCTTGGTTTACCACCAGACGCGCGCTGATATCAGCAATTGGCTCAACTTCAAGTAAACCGTTGGCTTTAAGCGTATTACCTGTGGAGACTAAATCCACAATTGCATCCGCCAAACCTACAAGCGGGGCTAGCTCCATAGACCCATAGAGCTGAATCGTATCGATATGTACACCTTTATTAGCAAAGTGTTCACGTGCGCAATTAACGTACTTGGTAGCAACCTTTAAACGAGAGCCTTGCTTCACTGCTGCCGCATAATCAAAGCCTTCCCGCACTGCAACCGACATGCGGCACTTGGCAATATTGAGATCATATGGCACATAAAGGCCGTCTGTGCCTTTTTCCATCAGCACATCTAAACCGGCTACGCCGAAATCAGCACCTCCAAATTGCACATAAGTTGGCACATCTGAGGCGCGCACGATAATCAAGCGAATATCTGGATTTGAAGTCTCAATAATGAGCTTGCGTGACTTTTCAGGATCCTCCTTCGGCACAATACCGACCTTGGATAAGATCTCTGCAGTCTCTTCGAAGATACGCCCTTTGGAGAGGGCTAAAGTCAATTTCATGGACTAATTATCCATCAGCCTTACTTTATGCGCTCAATCTTTGCGCCCAACAGCGTCAATTTATGCTCCATGCGGTCGTAGCCACGATCCAAATGGTAGATCCGGTCAACCTGAGTTTCACCTTGAGCCGCCAAGCCAGCAATTACCAAACTAGCAGAGGCACGTAAGTCAGTAGCCATAACAATCGCGCCCGAGAGCTTTTCAACACCCTGCGCAATCGCGGTATTTCCCTCGATTGCAATATCTGCACCTAAACGATTTAACTCTTGAACGTGCATAAAACGATTCTCAAAAATGGTTTCGGTAATCATTGAGCTGCCATCGGCCACTGCATTCACAGCCATCAATTGCGCCTGCATATCGGTTGGAAAAGCTGGGTACTCTGAAGTACGAAAACTGACTGCCTTAGGGCGCCCTTGCATAGAAGCTTTAATCCAATCAGGGCCCACTTCCATTTGTAAACCAGCTTCTTTGAGCTTGACCATCACCGCATCTAAAGTACCAGGGCGGCAATGTTTCACCAGTACCTCGCCGCCTGCAGCAGCAACTGCACATAGGAATGTGCCTGCTTCAATACGATCTGGAATCACAGAATGCTCAGCACCATGAAGTTTTTCAACTCCCTCGATCACCAAGCGATCACTGCCAATACCAGAAATCTTTGCGCCCATCTTGACTAGCAATTCAGCAAGATCGCCAACCTCTGGTTCACGAGCCGCATTTTCTAAAATGGTAGTGCCTGAAGCTAAGGTAGCAGCCATCAATAAATTCTCTGTGCCCGTTACCGTAATCATGTCAGTCAAAATTGATGCGCCCTTGAGGCGATCAGTTGGTGGCTTTGTCTCTGCTTGGATATAGCCGCTCTTAATCTTGATGCTTGCGCCCATGGCCTTTAGGCCTTTAATATGCTGATCCACAGGCCGAGCACCAATGGCGCAACCACCCGGCAAAGAAACCTTAGCGCTGTGCATTCTGGCTAATAACGGACCTAAAACCAAAATGGAGGCACGCATGGTTTTTACCATTTCATAGGTCGCTTCTGAACTCTTAATTACCGCAGCACTCAGCACTAAATGACTACGATCACTAGCATCCGGAAAATTGACTGTGATACCGATTTCTTGCAAGAGCTTGAGCATCGTACGCACATCCTGTAAATCTGGGACGTTACGCAATACAACCGGTTGATCAGTAAGTAGGCAGGCACAAAGAATTGGTAGAGCTGCATTTTTGGCTCCTGCGATCACTACCTCACCTTTGAGAGGGGTGCCGCCAACCATTCTTAATTTATCCATGAAACGATTCCAATAAAAACTACTGTAGGTCTGTGATTAATATTTAGGTTGCAGGGTTTTGAGCAAACTCTTCGGGTGTAAAAGCCTTAATTGATAAAGCATGTACTTCTGCTTTCATACGATCGCCCATTGCGCCATATACCAATTGGTGGCGTTGCACTAAACGCTTACCCTCAAAATCTGGGCTCACAATCGTTGCAAAAAAATGCTGGCCATCACCCTCCACCTGAATGTGGGTACAGGTGATGCCCTGCTTGATATAGCCCTCAATTTGCTCTGGGGTTGGAAACATCCATCTCTCCTAATAAAACGTAATCATGTGAATACTTAATGGCGGAGCTTATAGCCCTTTTGCAACAAGCGCAAAGCAATCACTGAAACCACAATAAAGAAACAGGCCACGATTACCAAACTATTCCATGGAGAAATGTCAGAAACCCCAAAGAAGCCGTAACGGAAGCCATCAATCATGTAAAAAAATGGGTTGAAATGAGAAACTACTTGCCATGCTGGTGGTAACGAATGAATCGAGTAGAAAACGCCTGACAACATAGTGGCAGGCATGATGACAAAGTTCTGAAAAGCAGCCAGTTGATCGTATTTATCTGCCCAGATGCCAGCAATCAAACCCAAGCTACCCAAGATTGCAGCGCCCAAAAATGCAAAAGTCAGAATCCATAATGGATGCTCTATTGCTGGCAAGCCATACCAAGCGGTAATAATCAATACACCGAAGCCCACCACGACACCACGAAAAACAGCCGCCAAAATATAGGCCGCATAGAATTCGAAATGACTCAAAGGGGCAAGCAAAACAAATACTAGATTGCCAGTAACCTTCGACTGTATTAAAGATGATGAGGTATTAGCAAATGCATTTTGCAAAACACTCATCATGACCAAACCCGGTATCAAGAAGGCCGTATAACTCAAACGGCCATAGACTTCTCTACCTTCAAGAACATGACCAAAAATCATGAGATATAAAACGGCTGTTAATACTGGTGCAGCTACAGTCTGAAATCCAACCTTGTAAAAGCGCAGTATTTCTTTGCGGAGCAATGTGGGGAAGCCGCTGCCATGCTCTAAGGGGGGTCTACTGAGTCCATGCTTCATAAAGCACCCCCAGACATGATGTTGACAAAAACCTCTTCCAGATCGGTCTTACCTTCACCATCTTTTTTGACTGAACCATAACGCGCCAACAGATTGGCGGTAGTATCAAGCGCAACAATCTTGCCTTGCTTGAGCATGGCAATGCGCTGACACAAGGCTTCAGCCTCTTCTAAGTAATGTGTCGTCAACACAATCGTATGCCCATCTTGATTCAGTCTACTAATGAATTGCCATAAAGACTGGCGTAACTCTACATCCACTCCAGCAGTTGGCTCATCTAAAATAATCACTGGTGGTCTGTGTACTAATGCCTGGGCAACCAATACACGGCGCTTCATGCCGCCCGACAAAGAACGCATATTGCTATCAGCCTTTGCTGTGAGATCAAGATTAGCGATGATCTCATCAATCCACGCATCGTTATTGCGAATGCCAAAGTAACCAGATTGAAAACGTAAGGTTTCACGAACAGTGAAGAAAGGATCAAATACCAATTCTTGAGGAACAACGCCCAACATGCGACGCGCCTCGCGAAAAGTCTTTTGTACGTCTGCGCCCATAATGGCTGCATGACCCATGCTTGGCGTCACTAAGCCTGCCAAGATAGAAATCAGTGTAGTTTTGCCAGCACCATTAGGACCCAGGAGGCCAAAAAATTCACCGGGCTCGATGGTCAAAGAAACATGATCTAGAGCCTGTAGCGCCCCGTAATGCTTGGATATATTTTGAATTGAAATTGCAGGGTGCATGCTATTACAAGCCTAGCAATGCAGATACGCCATATACACTGGCCAACACTTTCAGCTTCTCGGGAGCATGCTCTATAGACAGCGACTGACCATCAGCCTGGAGCTTCTTTTGCCATGCCAGCAGAACAGTTAGCACCGTGGAATCAAAATCTTTTAGGACAGAACAATCAATCGTTCTTAAGTTCGCCAAATTCAACAAGCCTTCTTTTTCTAACTGCAGAACATTTTCCTGCGTAACAGTTGTCGGTAAAAAAAAGGTCATCAAAAAATGTCTAAATGAATGTTGTGATTAATTTGCTGGCTTAGCACTAGCTAACTGCTTATTGCGATCTTGCAAAAACTTCACAAGGCCATCAATTCCATTTTGACTAATCTGATTTGAAAACTGATTGCGGTATGCCTCAACCAACCAAACACCCATGATGTTCATATCGTAGACCTTCCAACCTTTGTCGGTTTTCTCGAGGCGGTAATCCAAGGGGACTGGATCTCCACGACCAAGGACAACGGTTTTGACAACCACTTCCTTATCATCTGGTGCGGCACGAAGTGCCTTAAATTGAACGGTCTGATCACGCAGTTGGCTCAAGGCACCAGAGTAAGTGCGGATTAATAAGTTTTTGAATTCCATCACCAATTGATTTTGTTGCTCAGGGGTAGCTTTCTTCCAATTAGGGCCCATCGCCATTTCAGTGGTACGACGCATATCGGTATAGGGAACAATCTTCTTTTCAACCAACTCGACAATTTTGGGAATATTGCCCTTCTGAATATCTGGGTCTGCCTTGACCGAGGACATGACATCCGACACTACCATCTTGATGAGCGCATCAGGAGCAGTGGTTTGATCAGGCGTTTGCGCAAAGACGGCGCCAGAGATTAAAAGCAAACCCGCTGCCAAAAACTTGGTCAATTTTTTAAAGCTTTTCATATCCAATTATCTCGCTATTTCCGTCTAGATTGAGGCTAATTTTAGCCTCTCCAGCAAATCACTTACTCGTAAGGATTCTGGTAAACCGGCATCGTAGGCTCCTGATCATCACGGCCCTCATTAATTTGATACTGACGACGCTGAATGTATGCATCTCGCATAAAGCTGTACTTATCAATCGCAGCCCCATCCAACAAATCACCTGCTTCGTAATAGGTATTGCGAGCATTTACAACACGCAAAGCTGTAAGACTATTACGTAGTGCAACATCCGGGAGAAGTCTAAATAAGTAATCGGACTCTAAATCAGCAACCGTACCAAAAGTATCTCGCACATTACTTGGTCCAAAGAAGGGCAATACCACGTATGGGCCAGCAGGCACTCCCCAAACACCAAAAGTTTGACCCCAGTCTTCCTTGTGCTTTTCCAAACCACCAGGGGTGGCCATATCAATTAATCCACCCAAGCCAAAAGTGGTATTGACCACTACACGCATCAAATCATTAAATGCAAAGTCAGGCTTACCCTGCAACATATTCTGCAAAGCAGTGTAGATATCGCTGTAGTTACTAAAAAAGTTATAAATACCCTCACGAACAAATTCAGGCAAAACAAAACGATAACCAGCAACAACTGGCTTTAATAAATAGGCATCAAGGCCTTCATTGAACTCAAAGACTGAACGATTGAATGACTCCCAGGGATCTTGTGGTGAAGGCTGAACTCCCGCAGGGATTGAGGCACAGCCCACTAACACAGAAGCGATACACAACAAGACACATTGTCTGGCTCTGCTCATGAACTTGACTACGGACGGCATTACTTTGCTACGCCCTTGTCTTGCCCGCTATCTGCTGCCTTGTTATAGAGAAACTGACTAATGAGGTTTTCTAAAACGATTGCTGATTGGGTCTGAGTAATTTTTTCACCATTAGCGAGAAAATCATCTGAGCCGCCAGCTTCAAGGCCAATATATTGCTCGCCCAATAAGCCTGAAGTCAAAATCTTTGCTGATGAATCTTTTGGAAACTTATAAGAATCTTCAATCGTCATCACAACAGTTGCTTGATAAGTTTTATCATCAAAAGAAATATTAGCAATACGTCCAACTACCACTCCAGCACTCTTCACTGGTGCACGAGGTTTTAATCCGCCAATGTTGTCAAAGCGTGCGGAAATTTTATAAGTGGGCGCAAATGACACTGCATTCATATTGCCAACCTTTAAAGCTAGAAATAAAGCTGCCAACAAACCAATAGCAACAAAGATTCCTACCCAAATATCAATTGCACTTTTTCTCATAAGAGCCCCAGTTTATTCTTTCTAGTTCGAGAACATCATTGCGGTTAGCAGGAAATCCAATGCTAAAACCGATAAAGAGGAGATCACCACTGTCCGAGTGGTAGCCTGCGATACGCCCTCAGGCGTAGGTTTGGCCTCATAACCCTGATAAAGGGCAATAAACGTCACTGCCACACCAAAGACCATACTCTTAATTAAACCGTTTCCGATATCTGCAAAGAGATCTACACCACCCTGCATTTGAGACCAAAAGGCCCCAGAATCAACGCCAATCAGAGGAACGCCTACAAAATAGCCACCCATCACGCCTACTGCAGTAAAGATGGTTGCCAAAATTGGCATAGAAATAATGCCAGCCCACAGTCTTGGAGCAATCACCCTGCCTAAGGGATCAACAGCCATCATCTCCATTGCGCTGAGCTGCTCGCCGGCTTTCATCAAACCAATTTCTGCCGTTAATGAAGTACCGGCGCGACCGGCAAATAGAAGAGCAGTAATGACAGGTCCTAATTCACGGGTTAAAGACAGTGCCACCAATAAACCTAATGCCTGCTCTGAGCCATAGCGATTTAAGGTGTAGTAGCCTTGCAATCCCAATACAAATCCTACGAATAAACCAGACACCGCAATGATCACAAAAGAGTGATTCCCAACAAAGAGGATTTGATCGATGACGAGGCGAGGTCTTTTCAGTAAAAATCCTGAACGCAAAATGACTGCTACAAACATTCTTGCAGCAAGCCCAAGACTACTCAAATTACGACGAACAAAAAACCCAAGGTCTCCGAATAAATCTAGAAGTTTTTGAAAAGTAGTCATTACGTACCCACACCAAAATCTTCAGCCAAGCTTTGACCTGGGTAATGGAAAGGTACTGGCCCATCAGGTGCAGCATCCAAAAATTGTCTAACAAAAGGATCCGTAGAGCGACTTAATTCATCTGGCGTGCCTTGTGCGCCAATCCGGCCACTCGCAATAAAGTAGACGTAATCAGCAATTTCAAAAGTCTCTTCAACATCATGCGTAACCAATAAACTCGTGGCTCCGAGAGCATTATTAAGGTCACGTATCAAGCGTGCGGTAATACCTAAAGAGATTGGATCTAGGCCTGCAAAAGGCTCGTCATACATGATGAGCGGAGGATCTAAAGCGATTGCTCTAGCAAGAGCAACACGCCTTGCCATGCCACCAGAAATTTGCGATGGCATTAAATCACGAGCACCACGTAAGCCAACTGCGTTAAGCTTCATTAATACTAAGGAGCGTAAAAGCTCTTCGCTTAAATCAGTATGTTCGCGTAATGGGAATGCAACGTTTTCAAAAACGCTGAGGTCGGTAAACAAAGCACCAAACTGAAATAACATACCCATGCGACGACGGGCATTCATTAATTGATCGCCAGTCATCTTGCCGATGTCTTGACCTTCAAATAAAACTTGGCCAGATTGTGCAGTAAATTGACCGCCAATTAAACGCAGGATCGTAGTTTTACCGCAGCCAGATCCACCCATCACTGCGACCACTTGGCCGCGACGAAACTCCATATTAAGGCCCGACAAAATCTGTCGCTCACCTGGAGCATAAGAAAAGTCGACGTCCTTAATAGAAACGACAACTTCTCCTACAGACTGCGTGCTTGCATCCAAAGAATTTGGGTGGACAGTGTTCATATCCCCGATATTATCGGGGTAAAACAGATGAACCCATCAAATATTCATCTACCGCCTGAGCACATTGGCGCCCTTCACGAATTGCCCAAACCACCAAAGATTGTCCGCGGCGCATATCGCCAGCTGCAAAAACCTTGGGAACGTTAGTTTGATAAGCATTCTGGCCATCTACAGTAGCTTTAGCATTGCCACGTGCATCTTTCTCAACGCCAAAAGCATTGAGCACTTGCTGAACTGGAGAAACAAATCCCATAGCCAAAAGTACTAAATCTGCCTTGATCTCAAATTCGGAATTTGGAACTTCAGCCATCTTGCCGTCTTTCCACTCCAAACGCACGCCAATTAACTTTTCTACTGCGCCGTTTTTACCCTCAAAACGCTTTGTTCCAACCGACCAATCGCGATCACAACCTTCTTCGTGTGAAGAGGAGGTGCGCAGCTTGGTTGGCCAATATGGCCATACCAACGGCTTATTCTCTTCTTCAGGAGGTTGCGGAAGCAGTTCGAACTGAGTAATTTTTGTGGCGCCATGGCGATTCGATGTTCCAACACAATCAGAGCCAGTATCACCACCACCAATAACTACGACATGCTTATCAGTGGCACGGATTTCATTTTTGAAATCGCCAGCATTCTCTTTGTTTTGTGGAATCAAAAACTCTAAGGCATAGTGCACACCAGCCAATTCGCGGCCAGGTACTGGTAGATCACGTGGCTGCTCTGCGCCGCCGGTAATGACTACTGCATCAAAGTCTTTCATCAACTGATCAGGCGAAACTGTTTTAGTGGAGTAATTTTTTACCTCCGCACCAATCGCTTCTTTTCCAACGAAAACACCAGTTTCAAATTTCACGCCTTCAGCTTGCATCTGCTCTACACGACGATCAATCAACCACTTTTCCATTTTGAAATCAGGAATGCCATAGCGTAGCAAGCCGCCAATGCGATCATTCTTTTCGAACACGGTGACGTCATGGCCGACGCGCGCTAATTGCTGAGCAGCCGCCATACCAGCAGGGCCGCCACCAACAACGGCTACTTTTTTACCAGTCTTGGTTTTAGATGGCTGAGGCTTCACCCAACCACTCTCCCAGCCTTTGTCAATAATGGCATGCTCAATGGACTTAATGCCAACAGGAGCGCGGTTAATGCCTAGCGTGCAGGCTGCTTCGCAAGGTGCTGGACAAATACGGCCAGTAAATTCTGGGAAATTATTGGTAGATTGCAAAACGTCTAAAGCATTTTTCCAATCGTTATGAAACACCAAATCATTAAAGTCGGGAATGATGTTGTTCACTGGGCATCCGCTATTGCAGAATGGAATGCCACAATCCATGCAACGCGCACCTTGAATTTTAGCTTCTTCGTCGGTTAAAGCGGCGACAAACTCTTTGTAATGATGGAGGCGTTTAACTGGCGCTTCGTAGGTTTCATCGACGCGCTCAAACTCCATAAATCCAGTGACCTTACCCATATCGAATCCTTAGTATCTTTTCTTAATATCCGTATTAATTAAGCAGCAACAGTTTTGTTTTGTGCCTTATCCCATAACTCACCTAGAGCACGTTTGTACTCAGTTGGGAGAACCTTGACAAAACGCGTACGAGAATTTTCCCAATCAGCCAAGAGGGCTTTAGCGCGCTCTGAACCTGTGTAACGGAAATGACGCTCAATTAAGCCCTTCAAGATTTGCTCGTCTGTTAAGCGTTCACCGCCATCTTTAACATCAACCGGGGCATGCCACTCAGACTTAGGCATCTTGGCAATTTGCTCTGCAGATGGCAATACTTTTTCTAGGCTTGCCATGCTGGTATTACAACGTTTATCAAACATACCATCTTCATCGTAAACATACGCAATTCCACCACTCATACCGGCAGCAAAGTTGCGTCCAGTAGTACCGAGCACTACTACCGTTCCACCAGTCATATATTCACAACCGTGGTCGCCAGTACCTTCAACAACGGTAGTAGCACCAGAATTACGTACTGCAAAACGTTCACCTGCAACACCATTAAAAAAGGCTTCACCAGCAATCGCGCCATACAAAACAGTATTACCAACAATGATGTTCTTTGCAGTATCGCCACGGAACTCATGCGAAGCGCGGACAATTACGCGTCCACCAGACAAGCCTTTGCCGACGTAGTCATTGCCATCACCTACTAAGTCCAGGGTAATACCGCGGGACAAGAAAGCTGCAAAGCTTTGGCCCGCAGTGCCATTCAACTGAATATGGATGGTGTCGTCAGGTAAACCAGCATGACCATAGCGTTGAGCCACTTCTCCAGAGAGCATTGCGCCAACAGTGCGGTTCACGTTCTTCACTGGAACAATGAACGAAACTTTCTCACCACTCTCTAAAGCGGGTGCGCTCTTCTCGATCAAGATATTGTCAAGCGCGCTAGTTAAACCATGATCTTGTGTCAGCACTTGATAGCGTGGGACATCTGAAGCCACTTGAGGCTCAGCAAAGATCTTGCTGAAATCCAAACCATGAACCTTCCAGTTATCAATTCCTTTGCGGGTATCTAGCAAGTCAACACGGCCGATCAAGTCATCAAACTTCCGAATACCCAATTGCGCCATGATCTCGCGCGCTTCTTCAGCAATAAAGAAGAAGAAGTTCACAACATGCTCTGGCTTGCCAGAAAACTTCTTACGCAACTCCGGATCTTGAGTAGCAACACCAACTGGGCAAGTATTTAAATGACACTTACGCATCATGATGCAACCCTCAACCACCAATGGGGCTGTAGCAAAACCAAATTCGTCTGCGCCTAATAAAGCACCGATTACCACGTCGCGACCAGTTTTCATTTGACCATCAGCCTGAACGCGAATACGGCTACGCAGGCCATTAAGAACTAAAGTTTGCTGAGTTTCAGCTAAACCCAATTCCCATGGTGAACCAGCATGCTTAATGGAGGATAGTGGTGAAGCGCCGGTACCGCCATCGTGTCCAGCAATCACCACGTGATCTGCTTTGGCCTTAGCAACACCTGCTGCAACCGTACCTACACCAACTTCAGATACCAGCTTCACAGAAACATCTGCTTTTGGATTGACGTTCTTCAAATCGTGAATCAGCTGAGCAATATCTTCGATAGAGTAAATGTCATGGTGTGGAGGCGGAGAAATTAAACCAACGCCTGGTACAGAGAAGCGCAACTTACCAATGTAATCAGATACTTTGCCGCCTGGTAATTGACCGCCTTCACCTGGCTTAGCACCTTGCGCCATCTTGATCTGAATTTGATCTGCGGAACGTAAATACTCAGTAGTTACACCGAAACGACCTGAGGCAACTTGTTTAATCTTCGAGCGCAATGAATCACCATCCAGCAATGGGATGCTGGCTTCTACAACGTCGCTACCTAAAACACTGGCGAGCGTTTCGCCCTTCTTAATTGGAATGCCCTTGAGTTCGTTTACATAACGATTTGGATCCTCGCCACCCTCGCCGGTATTGGATTTGCCGCCGATACGGTTCATCGCAATTGCCAAGGTCGCATGTGCTTCCGTAGAAATCGAACCCAAAGACATCGCACCCGTTGCAAAGCGTTTCACGATTTCTTTTGCAGACTCAACTTCATCCAATGGAATGGCTTTTGCAGGGTCAATCTTGAATTCAAATAAGCCGCGCAGAGTCATCTGACGCTTAGTTTGGTCATTGATGATGTTGGCGTACTCTTTATAAGTTTGATAGCCCTTCTCTGCACCAATACGAGTACTGTGCTGTAACTTCGCAATCGTATCTGGAGTCCACATATGGTTCTCGCCCCGGATACGGAAAGCATATTCGCCACCAGCATCCAACATATTGCTGAGAACTGGATCATTACTAAACGCAGCGGCGTGCATACGCAAAGCTTCTTCAGCTACCTCAAAGACGCCAATACCGCCAACGTTAGATGGAGTGCCCTTGAAATACTGATTAATGATTTCATGGTTCAAGCCAATTGCTTCAAAAATCTGTGAACCGGTATAAGACATATAAGTGGAGATGCCCATCTTAGACATCACTTTTTGCAAGCCCTTACCAACCGCTTTAACAAAGTTCTTAACCGCTTTTTCACCAGATAAATCGCCTGATAGGCCTTTAGCCATATCGGTCAATGTTTCCATCGCGAGGTATGGATGAATAGCTTCAGCACCGTAACCTGCTAGAAGTGCGAAGTGATGTGTTTCACGCGCACTACCAGTCTCAACCACCAGACCCACGCTAGTCCGCAAACCTTTTTCAACCAAATGCTGATGAATCGCTGAAGTGGCTAACAATGCAGGAATAGCAACATGCTTCTCATCCACTTGACGATCACTCACGATCAAGATGTTGTAACCAGAACGCACTGCATCAGCAGCTTCTGCACACAATGATGCTAAGCGCGCCTCTATGCCAGCCTTACCCCATGCTGCTGGATAGCAGATATCCAACTCATAAGAGCGGAACTTACCGTTGGTGTAGTGACCAATATGACGGATCTTGGTGATGTCATCAAAATCTAAAATGGGTTGGCTAACTTCCAAACGCATTGGAGGGTTGATATTATTGGTATCTAATAAATTGGGTTTTGGCCCAATGAATGACACCAATGACATCACCATATTTTCGCGAATTGGATCAATCGGAGGATTGGTTACCTGCGCAAACAATTGCTTGAAGTAGTTATAGAGAGGCTTGTTCTTATTGGAAAGCACGGCCAATGGGCTGTCGTTACCCATAGATCCGATAGCCTCTTCACCATTCATGGCCATTGGGGCCATGAGGTACTTAATATCTTCTTGGGTGTAACCAAACGCTTGTTGGCGATCTAATAATTTAGCTGCTGGACGAATCGTTGTTTTTTCATCGACCAAGTCAGCTTTGCTAGCATCCACTTCATCTAGCTTCACGCGAACTGCATCAATCCAACTCTTGTATGGCTTGGCTTTTGACACGGCATTCTTGAGCTCAACGTCATCAATAATGCGACCTTGCTCCATGTCAATCATGAACATCTTGCCTGGCTGTAGACGCCATTTTTGAACGATCTTATTTTCTGGAATTGGCAATACGCCAGCTTCAGAAGCCATGATGACCAAATCATCATCCGTTACGTAATAGCGCGCTGGACGTAAACCATTGCGATCCAAAGTTGCGCCAATTTGACGACCATCTGTAAATGCCATTGCGGCTGGGCCATCCCATGGCTCCATCATCGCTGCGTGATATTCATAGAAAGCGCGGCGATTGTCATCCATCAATGCATGCTGTTCCCATGCCTCAGGAATCATCATCATCATCGCTTGCGCTAATGGATAACCTGACATCACCAACAACTCTAAGCAGTTATCAAAGCAAGCGGTGTCAGATTGACCTGGATAAATCAATGGCCATAATTTTTGCAAGTCGTCGCCTAATACTGGTGAGCTAATCGCACCCTCACGTGCATTGACCCAATTGACGTTACCCTTAACGGTATTAATTTCGCCATTGTGCGCAATCATACGGTATGGGTGAGCCAATTCCCATGCAGGGAAAGTATTAGTGGAGAAACGCTGATGAACTAAGGCAAGAGCGGATACGGTGCGCTTATCTTGCAAATCTTGGTAATAAGCGCCCACTTGGTTGGCCAACAGCAAACCCTTATAAACAATAGTACGTGCAGACATTGATGCAACAAAATATTCTTTGCCGTGCTTTAAATGCAAATCTTGAATTGCATGGCTCGCTGTTTTACGAATCACATACAACTTGCGCTCAAGCGCATCGGTTGTCATGATGTCGCGGCCGCGGCCAATGAAAATTTGACGAATGAATGGCTCTGTCATTTGCACGGTTGGGGACATTGGCAACTCCACGTCTACCGGCACATCCCTCCAACCCAAAACAACTTGACCTTCTAAACGCACAGTGCGCTCTAATTCTTGTTCGCAAGCTAAACGTGATGCATGTTCTTTTGGCAAGAAAATCATACCCACACCGTACTCACCAAATGGTGGCAATGTGACACCTTGCTTGACCATTTCTTCGCGATACAAGGTATCTGGAATCTGAATCAAAATTCCTGCGCCGTCACCCATTAAAGGATCAGCACCTACTGCACCCCGGTGATCTAAGTTCTCAAGAATCTTTAAGCCTTGAGCAACGATCTCGTGTGATTTCTTACCCTTGATGTGCGCGACAAATCCTACCCCGCAAGCATCATGTTCATTACGTGGGTCATAGAGACCTTGAGCAATTGGGCGTAGATCAGTATTGAATTGTGTAGTCATAGTATTTCCGAGGGGCGACAAAGGCCTGATAACTTTTGGAGGATCAAATATAGGGGAATACCCATATCGATGCAATAGAAATAAAATGAGTCTGTCCCATTTATTTAGGTACCGCACCAAAATGAATTGCTGAAATAGGGACAGAGTCAGGAATCCTAAATCTGCAGTGTATGCCTAAAGCATCCTAAGCACTTGAATTTATTGAATTAATTTTTCTAGGACGACCACGATGCCGAATTTGAGGCAAATCCGGGGAATCTTTAAATACCTTCTTTGCGTAAATATCACTAACCCAGGGCTTTGATCTGAGCAAAGACTCAGTAATTTGCCGGTCTTCCCAGTGGGGTGCGCCCTCCTTCACAAACTCGGCCCATTTCATTTGCCTTTCAAAGGGGGTGTTACCCAATTTCCAAAAGTGCTGATGATCCACCAACCAAGACTCTGCCTTTCCTCCAATATGGGTGGCAAAGCTAGTCCAACTGGAATCTTGGGGGCTTGATTCATAGCCCGCCCTAACGGGGTTGAGTTCGATATAGCGCTGGCAACGTAAAAAATAATCTGGGTCAATTAATGAGGAGCGATAACGTCCCTCCCAAATCGTGCCAGAGCGATGATGCTGTTGATTGAAATATTGAGCATAACGTCGGCCTAAAGACTGCATTGTTTTCGCAAGCGAATCTTCATGTTGCGGGGTCATTAGTAAATGCACATGATTTGGCATTAAAGCAAAAGCATGGACTGAACATCCAAATTGTCTTGCAGCCTCACGCAACCACTCTAAGTAGGTACGACGATCTTCGTCGCTAAAGAAAAGTGTTTCTCGATTATTACCACGAACCATGACATGCATTGCTTGGCCAGGTATTACAGTACGCGCTTGCCGGGCCATTTGGAATACGAACTACTGTAGTTCGCGTGGGCCGCCACTACGAGAAAACTCAGGAATAAACCAATCGCCATCAACCTGTGTCACGCCGCTAGGAACCTCACGCGCTTCCTGTGGCACATCTTTCAATGCAACAGACATATAAGAAATCCACATCGGCAAAGCAAGACCGCCACCAGTTTCACGATCGCCTAAGCTGGCTGGCTTATCAAAACCAATCCAAGCAACTGCAACAACTTTAGGGTTGTAGCCAGCGAACCAAGCATCATGCGAATCATTAGTAGTACCTGTTTTACCAGCGATATCGTTTCGACCCAATTTAGGTCTGGCGGAGGCAGCGGTGCCGGTTTTAGTTACCTCTTGCAACATGCTGTCCATCACAAATGCAGTACGCGCATCTAAAACTCGAGGAGCCCCATCGCCAACACGTGCAGGCTTAGCCTCAAACAAAATTTCTCCTTTGGACCCAATCATCTTGTCGATCAAAAATGGATCTACCCTATAACCGCCATTTGCAAAGACGCTATAAGCTGAGGCCATCTGTAAAGGTGTAACGGAGCCAGCGCCCAAAGCCATGGTTAAGTAAGGCGGGTGTTTCTCAGGTTCAAAACCAAAACGCTGAATATATTCTTGGGCATAGGAAGGACCAATCGCACGAATAATCCGAACAGAAACCAAGTTCTTCGATTTAGCCAATGCATTGCGTAAGCGCATCATGCCTTCGTACTTACCATCGTAGTTTTTTGGTTCCCAAGCCTGACTGCCAGTCTCCATGCTGCCAATCGACAAAGGGGCATCGTTCACCATAGTCGCTGGGGTATAGCCTTTTTCAATTGCAGCCGCATAAATAAAAGGTTTGAAGGAGGATCCTGGCTGGCGTAGCGCTTGAGTGACGTGATTGAATTGATTGCGACGGAAATCAAAACCTCCAACCAAGGACAGGATCGCGCCTGTTTCTGTATTCATGGAGACAAAGGCTGCCTCCACCTGCGGCAACTGCGCTAACTTCCAAACACCGCCATCTAAAAGCAATCTCACCACTGCGCCTGGGCGTAAACGTTTTTTAGGTTGTGTGCTATCGGTAATGGATGCTGAGGCTAATTTCATACCATCACCCTTCAAGGTAATCGTATCGCCAGTAGCAATCATGACTTGCATTTCTTTAGGCTTCACATCGAGAACAACGCCAGATTGCAAGTCGTCTAATTGTGGATAAGCAAGTAAAGCCTCATCAATCGCACGCTGACGTTTTACTTGATCTTCTGGAAGATCAATAAAGCCCTCGGGCCCTCGATAGGCATGCCGTAAGTCATACTCAAAAATACCGCGACGCACAGCCTTATAGGCAGCATCTTGATCTGCTTTTAAGATCGTAGTGTAGACATCGATTCCCTGAGAGTAGATGGCCTCACCGTACTGAGCAAACAATAACTGGCGTACCATTTCTGCAGGAAAGTCAGCACGTACTGCAAATTCATTACCAAGGCCGCGAATATGTAACTCCTCAATCATGGCCTTTTGGTAGTTCTCTGAAGAGATATAACCAAGATCGCGCATACGCTGCAAGATATATTCTTGACGAATCTTTGCCCGACGAAAATTCGTTACTGGGTTGTAGGCCGATGGGGCTTTAGGTAAGCCAGCCAACATTGCAGATTCTGCAATCGTGATGTCTTTTAATTCTTTACCAAAATAAATCTGCGCAGCACTCGAAAAACCATAAGCTCTTTGACCCAAGAAAATTTGATTCATATAGATCTCGAGGATCTTGTCTTTTGTGAGTTGAGACTCAATTTCCCAAGCAAGTAAAACTTCATAAATTTTGCGACTGAATGTTTTCTCATTACTCAAGAAAAAGTTACGAGCCACCTGCATCGTAATGGTTGAAGCACCCTGGGATAAATGCCCACGAAGATTGGTTAGGGTGGCTCTCAAAATGCCGATATAGTCAACGCCGCCGTGAGAGTAAAAGCGATCATCCTCAATCGCCAAAACAGCATTGCGCATAGTTTGCGGAATTTCATCCAAAGGAATTACTTTGCGCCGCTCTTCACCAAACTCACCAATCAAGACCTTATCTGCTGTAAAAATCCGTAACGGTGTTTTTGGGTTGTAATCCGTTAAGGCCGAAATTTTTGGCAAATTGGGTTTGGCAACCAGAAAGGCGTAGCCCATCAATAGCATCACCACCACGGCAAATACGACGCCCATAATCAACATAGCCTTCACCAGTGGATTACTTGCAGATTTACGTGGTGAGCCTGGCCCTACCGGGGAATACCGCGGACCTCTGTCTGGTTGACGGATTGGTCGCTGATTTTGCGGCGGCTTGTCTTTTGGGGGGAGGGCCATAAGATCAAATTATAGGGTGCTTAAGTATTTTTCCTAAAAGCTCCAAAACCCTTGTTTTTGAGCTTTGCTCGGCATCTTTACTGACAAGAGCTTCAAGCCAGACTGATATCTATTCCCTATCTAAACTTAAACAATACGGGCATGCCATCTCGCCATATTTCCCCCCAATCTTTTGATGCGATTCTGAGTGAGCTTGGTGATGATCCAGCCATTCCTGATCCTCATGGAATTCGAAAACCTAACTCGCCAAGGTGCCCATCTCCGGAGCCGCCACACCAGTCCAAAGAACGTATCGGACTAAAAAATTTCAGCAGCCCCGAGGTATTCAATCAACTCCAAAAGTTGGGGGGATTTGCCGTATTAGGAGTCTTGTTAATCGCTATTGGTATAGCACTATTAATGGCCTATGAATCACTTAAGACGGGTTCAGAAGCTTTAAACCAAGAGTCATATAAACAAATGACGGAGCTTAAAAAGGAGCTTGCTTTATTGCGCTCTGAATTAGAGCTGGAACAAGACAAGTTATATGAGACATTTGACTTATTAGAAGTGAGTATTCACTCATCAAAAGAAAACAGACCCATTACTAAGCCTATTCCCAAGCCTCAAGCCCTGCCTCATGAGCTTGAACTCCGTCGCTGGCGTTACCTGGGTACAAGTCGAATAGGAAACTCCCAACAAGCGTTTTTTCAAACCGGTAAAAGTAATGTGATGTTTCAAAAAGGTGAGCTAGTTTTGGGGGATTGGCGATTAACCCAACTTGATAAAGACGCTGCCACCCTTACCCACGCTCAAGGCAAAACTCTCAACCTCAAACCCTCTAAAACCGAATGAAGCAAAGCCCAAAATTCATGAAGGCAAACATACAAAAATTCAGTCTTTATTTTGGCTTTTTGTTGATTTTTCTAGTCAGCCCAATTCGCGCAAATCTCCCGGCGCAAAACTTAATGGAAGCGCCTATTAGTTTGCAATTTACCGATATTGAGGTGACAGAGCTTTTACAGGTACTTGCAAAACTTGCCAATACCAACTTTTTATTAAGCGAATCTATCAAGGGAAGGTTGACGGTTGAACTCAATAACACTCCCTGGCAAACAGCTCTTCATTCGATTCTCGCAAGCAGAGGATTGCGGCTTCTTCGCAATGGTGATATTTACTGGATTGGTCCCCATGCAGAAATTGCTGCATTTCAAAAGCATCGTCGGGAAGATGCAGCTTTACCCTTTGGTGGCGACCACATTAATAGTCCAAGACAAATACTGATTGAGGCTCGCATTGTGGAGGCTGATGAACGCTTTGCTCGCGAGCTAGGAGTGAAGCTTAGCTACCAAGCGAGCTCTTTGGGCAGCAACCCAGAAAAAAAGGTTTCAGGTAATTTTGATCTAGCTGGTGCAGGCTTAAGTGGATTTAATCCTGCAACACTGGCGGCAACTCTCATTTCTAGGAATGGCAGTCGGCTCATACAAGCCGAATTGTCAGCCCTTGAGACCGATGGCCAAGGAAAAATTCTCTCCAATCCACGCATCATGACCGGAGATCAGGTGAAAGCCACTATCGAACAAGGCACGGAGCTTCCCTATCAAACCACCTCACAAAATGGTAGCAAATTGCAATTTCGAAAGGCAAATTTGCGCTTGGAGGTTTTGCCAAAAATTCATCCTGACGGAAGAATATCGATGCTAGTTGGCATTAATAAAGACACTATTGGCATGAAAACAGAGCAGGGATACGCCATCGATACCAAAAGCCTGAGTTCTGAGGTCACGGTTGAAAATGGTGGAACGGTGATTATCGGAGGCATCTTTCAAACAACCGCAAGGGAAGATGAAGCCAAAGTCCCCCTGCTGGGAGATATTCCAGTGATAGGCCACTTATTTCGTCATAAATCCAAATTACAAGACAAAACTGAACTACTTGTCTTCTTAACCCCTACCGTTCTCGACAAACCCTAATAAAATCGAAGTGTGAACTCTTCGACAAACAACATCTTTCTGATCGGCCTTATGGGTGCCGGAAAGTCGACCGTAGGGAAAGTGCTGGCCAAAAAATTAGGGCGCCGCTTCCTTGATGCTGACCATGTCATTGAAGAGCGCTGTGGCGTGAAAATCCCTGTCATCTTTGAGATGGAAGGTGAAGAGGGGTTTCGTAAAAGAGAGGCGCAAGCCATTCAGGACATTACCGCTGAACATGAGATTGTGCTGGCCACAGGTGGCGGTGCTATTTTGCTTGCAGGCAATCGCCAAGCACTCAGTGAGCGTGGCACCGTGATTTACCTACATGCAAATCCACACGAACTTTGGCACCGCACTAAAGGCGGCGAAGGACGCCCCTTACTTCGTAATGGTGACCCTAAAAAAATTCTAGAAAATTTGTATGCCATTCGCGACCCGCTTTACCGCGAAATAGCAGATCATGTGATTGAAACTGGCAAGCCCAGCGTCAATCAGTTGGTCAATACCTTAATCATGCAACTTGAACTTTCCGCTTAAATACATTGGCACTATGATGAAAACACTTGAAGTTGATCTTGGCAACCGCAGCTATCCAATTCATATCGGCACTGACCTGATTGATCAACCAAGCTTATTTAGTGCTTGTGAAAAAGCAAGCTCAATTTACATTGTTACCAATACTACGGTTGCGCCGCTTTATGCTGCCCGCCTGACTAAGACTTTAGAAGCCTTTGGTAAGCCTGTTAGAACAATTACCCTGCCTGATGGGGAGTCATATAAAGACTGGAAAAATCTTCAGCTCATTTTTGATGATCTTTTAAAGTTCGGGGCAGATCGTCAAACCATGTTGGTTGCTTTAGGTGGCGGTGTGATTGGCGATATGACAGGCTTTGCTGCTGCGAGCTTCATGCGCGGCATTCGCTTCATACAAGTCCCTACCACCTTGCTGGCGCAGGTTGACTCGTCCGTTGGCGGAAAGACTGGCATCAATCATCCTTTAGGGAAAAATATGATTGGAGCCTTTCATCAACCGGCTGCTGTCATTGCTGATCTGAACACACTCAAGACTTTGCCTCCTAGAGAACTTTCTGCCGGCCTTGCTGAAGTAGTGAAACATGGCGCTATTGCCGATGCCAAATTCCTGGACTGGATTGAAGTCAATGCAGCTAGATTGCTAGCCTGCGATACCGATGCGATGGGGCATGCTGTTCTGCGTTCATGCGAAATTAAATCTGCAGTTGTTTCTGCAGATGAAAGAGAAGGCGGTATTCGTGCAACCTTGAACTTTGGCCATACCTTTGGACATGCCATTGAGGCTGGAATGGGTTACGGCGAGTGGTTGCATGGTGAAGCTGTTGGCTGCGGCATGGTGATGGGTGCTGATTTATCTTGTCGTCTTAAGCTGATTACTGAGGCTGAGTTAGAGCGCCTCACCACAATCATCAAATCTATGAACATACCTATTGTTCCACCTAAATTTGGTGCAGAACGCTATATGGAACTCATGCAAGTGGATAAGAAAACGGAGGGTGGGCAGATTCGCTATGTCATCTTGGAAAAAATTGGCAAGGCTCAAATTAAGAGCGTGCCCGACACCCAAGTAATCGAAACCTTAACTGCTACTGGTGCAGCCTAAGTTTTAAGTTTTAATCAGCCCAATCTTCACGGGCTGACCAGCCTGAGCGCTGGCAAACTCAGTCAAATCATTTAAGAGCTCTCGGCCAGTTTTAGTATCGAGCCACAAAGGCTTGTTCATGGTTCCGGCCCAACGATAGTGATAGCCGCCAGACTTTGCTGCCACCCAAATCTCATGTAAAGGTGGCTGGGTATTCACCACAATCACGCTTTTATCTTTAAAGCGGATATTAATAACATTGCCTCCCTGGCGCTCTACATCCAAATCCAGATCTAATTCATCATCGGCAGCCTCTAAAGCCACCTCGATAGACTGCAATAGATTGCTCCCCAACTGGTAAAACTGCTTGTCATCGATAGTTTCCACGCTCGAGTTATTTGGATTCATCCCGGAGTCCTGCATGCTATATTCAATCATTCGTTTTAGAGATATTCATGATAGCGATTCTCAATAGAGCCCTCGGTATTACCCTCCTAATAGCCCTTGTTGGATGTGGGGTTAGGGGTCCTCTATATATGCCAAATGTGCCAAATGCGCCTCCAGCACCCACAGAGCCTGAACCTCAAGGTAAGCTCTATCCACCACAAGCTCCTGCTAGCACTAACAATTCATCATCGGCCAAGTAATGACAAGTAAAGCAATTCCACTTCCTCAATTATCTGGATTTACTGAGCGTGAAGGCGCATGGTATGCCGAAGAAATTCCGCTCGCAGATTTAGCAAAAGAATTTGGTACGCCACTGTATGTCTATAGCAAAAAAGCATTGACTGAAGCGTACCAAGCTTACGACAAAGCTTGCATTGATCAGCAAGGTAAACGCCGTGCCCGCGTACATTACGCCATGAAAGCCAATAGTAATTTGGCTGTGATTGATTGCTTCAAAAAACTCGGCGCAGGATTTGACTTGGTAAGCGGTGGCGAATTAGCACGCGCATTAGCAATTGGCGCTGATCCCAAAAGCCTAGTATTTGCGGGGGTTGGTAAATCTGCTACTGAAATTGCTAGCGCTCTTCAAGCTGGAGTTAAATGTATTAACGTTGAATCCATCGCCGAGCTTCACAACATTAATCGTGTAGCAAGCAAACTGAACTGCCGAGCCCCTATCTCTCTGCGTGTCAATCCAGATGTCGATGCACAAACGCATCCATATATTTCTACAGGCTTAAAAGGAAATAAATTTGGGATTGCGTATCACGAGGTTTTGAAAACGTATCGTGAAGCCAGTCAACTCCCTCAGATTGATTTGGTTGGAATTGACTGTCATATTGGTTCGCAAATTACGACTACTGCACCCTACTTAGATGCTTTGGATAAAGTCTTAGACTTGGTTGAGAATCTCAAAAGAGAAGGGATTATGATTCACCATCTTGATTTAGGTGGTGGCCTCGGCATCTCTTACAGCGATGAAACACCTCCAGACATTACTGAATTTACCAATACTCTTTTGAATCATGTGGCAAACCGTGGCTTTGCTCATTTAGATATTGTGCTTGAGCCAGGTCGATCTTTGGTTGGTAATGCTGGTGTTCTGCTCACAACAGTTGAATACCTCAAGCCCGGTGTAGAAAAAAACTTCTGTATTGTCGATGCTGCAATGACAGAGCTAATGCGTCCAGCCCTATACGAAGCACATCATGGCATTGTTGCCGCTCAAACCAAATCAGCTAAGAGCTCGACCTATGATGTGGTTGGCCCTGTCTGTGAATCTGGTGACTGGCTTGGTAGAGATCGCACACTTGCTGTGGAAGAAGGCGATCTTTTAGCAATTCTTTCTGCTGGAGCATATGGTTTTGTCATGGCATCAAACTACAATACCCGCCCAAAACCAGCAGAGATTATGGTTGACGGAAAAAATGCTTACGTTATTCGTTCTCGCGAAAAGACTCCAGACCTATTTGCAAGCGAAACAATCTTGCCTAATTAATTTTTCATGCAATTGGTATAAATAAAAAGCCCGCTTCATGAGCGGGCTTTTTATTTAAAGCTGAGTATTTTTTAATGCAAACCAGCCATGTAATCAGCAACCGCTTTCATTTCTTGATCAGAAAGTTTGGTAGCAATCGCAGTCATTTGGCTGCTATTTTTACGAATACCTTCACGGAACGCAAGTAACTGAGCATTTGTGTAGTCAGCCCATTGGCCGCCTAAGAGCGGGTATTGAGCAGGGATGCCAGCGCCTGTAGGGCTGTGGCACGCAGCACAAGCTGGCACACCTTTAGCAGCAATACCACCGCGGTATATGCTTTGACCCAAGGCAATTGTTTCTTTGTTTTGTGCAACGCCTTGTGAAATTGGTTGCTTAGACAAGTAAGCAGAAATGTTTTGCATGTCTTGTTCGGTCAATGCTGCAGACATACCCATCATGATTGGATTAGCACGAGTGCCTTCTTTAAAGTTTTTCAATTGCTTAGCTGTGTAGGCCGCATGTTGAGCAGATAGCTTAGGCCACGCACTAACCGCGCTCTGCCCTTTAGGACCATGACAAGTAATACAAGCAGTCACGCCACGGCTTGCGTCTCCATTGGAGTAAAGGGCCTCGCCAACGGCAGGATCAATCTTTGGTTTAGCTGGAGCAGCAACCTTAGCTTCAGCTGCTGGAGCCATTGGAGCAGTATCGGCAGCAATAGCAGTTCCAGAAATACCGATCAGGGCGAAAATAGAGAAAAGCGCAAAACCAGCACGTAGGCCAGTTAATTTGGAGATTTTGGAGCTTTGACGCATTATGTTTACCTTGGCAAAAATTCCTAAAAGTGTTTGGGCCCTGCATTTACAACCTTTTTACCCAACACCATGAGATATTTCATGATTTGGCGTGATTTTACAATAGCTTCAGGACATGTCTAAACTCTTTCAAGCCCGCTTCGCCACCACAGTCAATGACACCCATTGCCTGCCTGCCATGCCACTCCGTGAGGTGGCCTTTGCAGGTCGCTCAAACGCCGGCAAATCCAGTGCCATTAACGTTCTGTGCAATCAAAAAAGACTCGCTTTTGCCAGTAAAACGCCCGGACGTACCCAACATATCAACTATTTTGGGCTTTTCGCCAAGGATGAGCTTTTAGCCTATTTAGTGGACTTACCCGGCTATGGCTATGCGGCAGTAAACCATGAGACCAAATACCGCTGGAATAGCCTGCTCAGTGACTATCTGCAGGAGCGTGAGCAGTTGGTAGGCATGATCCTGATTGTGGATGCCAGACGCGGCATTACCGACCTAGACGAACAGATGATTCAATGGTTTGTACCCACTGGCAAACCAATCCACATTTTGCTGAGCAAATGCGACAAACTCAATAAAAGTGAGTGCAAGCATGCCCTTGAGGCTGTCAGGAAGCAATTACAACAATACGACCCTGCACTACCTGATGGGGCTGGTGAGTCCAAGCAACTTACGGCACAATTATTTTCAAGTACAAAACGCATTGGCCTTGAAGAAGCAGATAATTTAATTATTAAATGGTTATTTGAAGCAGACACTCATGAACAAGAAATCACAAGCTAACTCTTTGCTCCATTTTCCAGGGCACCGCCCTCGCCGCATGCGTCGCGATGACTGGTCGCGACGCCTCATGCAAGAAAACACTGTTTCGGCAAGTGATCTCATTTATCCGGTGTTTCTCCTTGAGGGCCAAGGCAAATCAGAATCCGTTGCTTCTATGCCTGGCATTAATCGTGTTTCTTTAGATTTACTGTTTCCAGTTGCACAAGAATGTGTTGATCTAGGCATTCCTGTACTTGCTTTATTTCCCGTGATTGACGCGGCATTAAAAACGCCAGATGGTAAAGAAGCCTTTAATCCAAAGGGTTTGGTTCCCAATGCAGTTCGTGAGCTCAAAAAACGCTTCCCTAATTTAGGCATCATGACTGATGTCGCACTTGATCCATACACAAGTCATGGCCAGGATGGTGTACTCGATGATCAGGGTTGCATTCTCAATGATGAAACTACTGCGATCTTGGTTCAGCAAGCGATTGCTCAAGCAGAGGCTGGTGTCGATATCGTTGCACCATCAGACATGATGGATGGCCGTATCGGAAAAATTCGGGAAGCACTCGAAAACAAGAAGTTAATTCACACGCGCATCATGGCGTATTCAGCTAAATACGCCTCTGCGTTTTATGGTCCCTTTAGAGATGCGGTAGGCTCAGCAAAGAACCTAGGTAAGGCAGACAAAAAAACTTATCAAATGGATTGCGCCAATGGCGACGAGGCTTTGCGGGAGGTTGCGCTCGATATTAGCGAGGGGGCCGATATGGTGATGGTCAAACCTGGCATGCCTTATTTAGATATCGTGCGCCGGGTTAGAGAAGAGTTTGATTACCCCACTTACGCCTATCAAGTCAGTGGTGAATATGCCATGCTTAAAGCTGCTGCACAAAATGGTTGGCTTGATCATGATGCGGTGATGATGGAATCTTTGCTCGCATTTAAACGTGCTGGCGCCGATGGCATCCTCACTTACTTTTCACTTGAGGCCGCACGCTTACTGAAAGCAAGTGCAGCGGGAAAGTAAGCTTAAGAAGCGACTGGATTACTTCTGATTAATTGCCTGCTTTAAACGCTCAACAAAACGCTGTGGCGGCATATAGCCAATCACTCTCTGAGCCTTTAGCTCTTCGGTATTTTGATTAAAAATCAAAATACCTGGCGGCCCAAATAAGCCAAAGCGTTTCAACAATGCTTGATTATCCGAACTGTTTGAAGTTACATCCGCTTGCAGTAAAACAAATTGTTTTAATTCTTTACTAACCTCTGCATTAGCAAAAGTATTCAATTCCATTTCTTTGCAACTGATGCACCAATCAGCATAGAAATCGAGCATGACTAATTTTTGCTCTTGCTTTGCTTTGATCAGCTGTGCATCCAATTCCGCTGGCGACTGAATTACCAAGAAAGAGAGGTCGCCAACCTGATGTACTTTTTGCCCATTGATTGTTTTTTCACTGCCAACTTGATCCGTTTTTTGAATTAAAGGAGATGCAATCCAGGCTGCAGTCGCCACAAGCAAAACACCTAAAGTCCGTTGAAGCCAGATCATCCAGATTCCGGTAGACGGAATCAGAATCCGCGCCTCAACCGCAATAAAAAGGAGTGGCAGGCCCATTCCTAAGGCCATCACGAATAGCAAGCCTGCGCCTAGACTCATGGAACCCGTTTGTGCAATGAAGGCTAAAACTCCCGCTAGCGGAGCAGTAATGCAGGGGCTAGCTACCAAAGTAGAAATGCCCCCCAAGGCAAAAGCACCAAAGACGCTACCGCCCTTCTGGCGGCCTGCCAGCTTATCGACATGTTGGTGCCAGGAATGAGGCAAACGAAGCTCATAGAGGCCAAATAAGCTGCCTGACAGGGCCAATAGCAGTAAGGCAAAGGCAAATAATGCAACTGGGCTTTGCAGGACTCTTTGAACGCTTCCACCAAGAGCAGCCATCAAGGTTCCGGCTAATGCGTAGATCAAGGCCATACCCAGAACATAAGAGAGGGCTAAAAGGCTTGCGCGCCCTTTAGAAATGGTTTTACCGCCTTGGGAGTCAAAAATGATGCTCGACAAAATTGGCAGCATTGGCAACACGCAAGGCGTGAATGCTAAAGCAAGGCCCAAAACAAAGAAGGCTAAGAATAAATAAGCAGTAGAAGTATTCGCTAAAAAGCGACTGATAGCATTAACGTCATCTCGCTCACGCCATAAATCTGCCAGACTAAATTCACCCTGAGTCTTCTCTATATTTTTTGCACTATCAAGCACCTCAGGTATTGGTGCTGCTTTTACACCAGGCCCAGTAAGTAAAAACTTCAGCGTCATGGGTGGGTAACAAATACCAGCTTCAGCGCAACCTTGTAGAGTTATTTCTGCATGAATGGGTTTTCCATCAACAGGTTTTACGGCCAACAAAACCATCAATGGCTGTTTATAAACCTGCAGTTTTTTCTGAAAAGTTTCATCAAACTTTTCGATGCCTAATGGCAGTACAGGGCTTATTTTATATAGCTTTGAAGCCTCTGTGCCGACATCAAATTTAAGTGATTCTTGATAGATGTAATAGCCCTTGGCAGGAATAAATTCAACCTCAATCTGATTCGAATTATCTAACCAAGTCGCCTCCACCCGAAATGCTTTTTCTGGCGGCAAGAAGTCTTGCGCAGCAAAAACTTGTGTTGATAACAGCACAAGTAATGCGATAAGCATTTTCAGAAAGGATGGCATTCTCATGGACTTGAATTTACCTCAGCTTGCACCCAGTCACCATATTGCTGCTCATATTGCTTTGGAGAAAAAGCCAGAATCTCTGGAAGATCATAAGGGTGGCTTTCTTTAATGAATGCACAAATCTCATCCCATCGGTGTGCAATAGTTTTGGCCGACAAAAGAACCTCTTGCTCTTCACAAACCTTTCCTTCCCAGCGATAGACTGAATACAGCCCTTCGCTCATCTGGACACAAGCCGCAAGATTGGCCTCTACCAACGCTCTAGCCAAGGCTGTAGCAGCCTCCAGATTTGGGAGGCTAGTCACGACCACCAAGAGGTCATCGGTATTTTCAGTAGAGTTTTGAGGCATGCTGTATTTATAACCTGTAAATGAAAAAAGCCAGACCGAAGCCTGGCTTTTTAAATAGCTAGGAAGCTTAAGCCTCTTCAGCTACAACTGCTGTTTCTTCAACTTCTGGGCGATCAACCAACTCTACCAATGCCATAGGTGCATTGTCGCCATGACGGAAGCCAAACTTCAAAATACGAAGGTAGCCACCTGGACGTGTTGCGTAACGTGGACCGAGCTCTGTGAAGAGTTTAGCCACGATATCGCGATCACGAGTGCGATTGAATGCCAAGCGACGGTTTGCTAGGTTGTCTTTTTTACCCAAGGTAATCAAAGGCTCAACAACCATGCGCAATTCTTTTGCTTTTGGCAAAGTCGTTTTAATGACTTCGTGCTCCAAAAGGGAATTGGACATATTGCGCAGCATCGCCAAGCGATGTGAAGATGTTCTATTGAGTTTGCGTAAGCCGTTTCCGTGACGCATGATGCTTCCTTTCTAATTATTTCTCGAGGTTAGCTGGAGGCCAGCTTTCGAGTTTCA
>JACCDO010236960.1_pt1 | contig 94819 bp, 98 predicted proteins | sample 7446101 | NCBI WGS metagenome assembly JACCDO01 (sample SAMN15323440, study PRJNA562643) | freshwater metagenome | isolation source: river surface water | place: USA:Blue River Watershed | collected 2017-08-16
CTGGTGGTTCTGGTGGTTCTGGTGGTTCTGGTGGTTCTGGTGGTTCTGGTGGTTCTGGTGGTTCTGGTGGTTCAAACATGCTTAAGAGGATACAACAACTTAAAGATTGGGCTAAGAGTAATTCTGGTTATGGTAGTTCTGGTAGTGGTTCTAAAAACAACGCAAAATCTAATGGTTCGAACATGTTTGGGTGGATAAAAAAACTTAAAGGTTTGAATGGCGCTGGTTGGTTTAATTGGTCTGGTTCTGGTTCTAATCGTTCTAATGGTTCGAACATGTTTGGGTGGATAAAAAAACTTAAAGATTTGAATGTCTCTGGTTGGTTTAATTGGTCTGGTTCTGGTTCTAATGGTTCTAATGGTAATAGTTCTAATCGTTCTAATAGTTATAATGGTTCTAATAGTTATAATGGTAATGGTTCTAATCGTTCTAATGGTAATGGTTCTAATGGTAATGGTTCTTATAATAGTAGTTCTGCCCCTACCGTGAATGGAAAGAACATTTTTAACAGACGATGGCCAACTACGACGACAAATACTACAGTTTATACCAAAAAATCTCCCCAAAGTAGTAATTTATATGGAGGAAAATTGCCCGAGTTTTCCGATTTTAACTATGACGAACCCCGTAATAAGGATAATAAAAGCGAACTAAAAGACATGAACCTCGCACATAAGCACATTGACCATATGACAAAAAACATAAAAATCGTTGGGGTAAGCAATCTCGATACCAGGATTCCAATATCCAAACATGACTTAATACGTATAAGGCAGCGTAAAATACCATTCGTTAATTTGAAGCACATTGTGCGAGACACAATCTACCGGTTGAAACAAGTTACAATACGAACACCATTGCATGTTGATGTTGTTGACAAACACAATATGCCAACTGATTTTAATATTGTTAATGTTGACAGTGTGCCCTTATACCGGCAAATTCATGACCATTCGAATTTTAGAATTAAACAATTCAGCCCTTATGTTTCTTTGTTGAATAATACAGTTTCTGTGATGAATTTTATAAAAGAAATTCGTATAAAACACGTATTTAATATATCAGAACCGATAGATAAACATATAAATGACATTAAAAATTTTAAATTGAACAATATAAATTCAGTGAAGGTTGAGAATTTTCCAAGTAGAATTGATTTGACAATTCCATTCGATTTGAAGGAGAAAATCAAACCCCATGAATCAAACATTAATATTAATCAGGCTTACAATGCGGAGTTGCTCGCATTAACCAGTAAGCATGGCGATTTACGCATACATCAAAGACCAATAGACTTGGTTGGGTTAATACCTTCAGTTCGGTCAGTCGTGAATTTTATAAATGGACTGAGTATTCAACCATTGACCAGCTTTAAACCATATGTGGATGACCATAATGACGTTAAAATTGTAAACGAAAGTGTATTACATTTGAAACCTAAAATTTATAATTTACCCAAACCAACTTTGAGTCCGGGTAATGATTTCGTGTTGCTGCTTCCGGATGTTCGAAACGTAATGCGTTTGATTTTTGATCTAAAACTGAATTATCGGTATAACATTGACACTAAAGGACACGAACCATATTTTGATTTAAAACTAAATAACATCAACAATATTCAAATATCTCCCCTTCGTTCAATTACGCCTATTGCTCTTCAGCAACAGAATTCTATAAAAGTTGATACGGATGTAAATAGTTATTCCACGATTAAGTTCAACCCCAAAGTTGATTTGAAAGTTAAAACATACACCCCAGATGTATTTTTGCGTGATGCAGTGAATGATATACCGCGTGTGTCTATACTATCGGAAGCATTCCAGGTTCTTTCCTTTATACCAAAAATAACGCTTGTACAGTTAAATAACATACGTGTCGAACCTCAGTTGTTAAATCATGATAATCAAGCGAATATTAATCTGACACAAACGACACCGTTAAATTTGGCTGTTGAAAGTAGGAGACTACCGTTGCCTGAACTAAATAATCAGGTGTTAAAAATAAATGAAAGGCCGTCTGATTTGGATTTGTTTTGGCATATTAAAAAACCTAAAATAACTTTAAATCAGAATTCCTCGTTAAATTTACTAAAGTCGGTTCCGGCAGACGTGCATCTGGCTGAATATAGCCCGCCGCGTGTATCGATTCTTTCGGTTGTTCGCAGAACGTTCAACACGGTTTTAACACGAATGCGCATTAATCATGCCAGTGGAGTTAGGGTAGATGACCTACTTGAATTTTCGATAAATCGGCTTAATCATATCACGCCAATTCGTTTAAAAGATTTTCCAACTCCACCTGTATTGCGGGATCCGAAGCTAAGTTTGAAGAGTGAAGTTGAAAAATTGATGGATGTTGTGTTTAAAATTAAAATTAACCAGTTAAAAATATTGAATTTGAAAGAATTAACGGAATCTGCAGAGATTACGTTGAACAACATGCGCGGAATTAGTTTGAAGGATGAAATTAGAAACCAACGTGCATCAATTCGTAAAGAGAATACTATAAATTTGGATTTGGACAAGTCAATAATAAAGATAGAAGATTTAAAACCGAAATTGGCCGCATCACAGCCTATTCGCATTACATCTAGTATGTATAAAGAAGGGAATGCTATACATCTTAATGATTTTATTGTAAATATTCGCGATGAAGTTCGCAAAACATTAAATATAATAAAGAACATGTCTTTAAAACGCGAAACCCGGCTGTATTTTTCAGTGAATGCCGATGGAGTTGTGGTGAATGAACCAAATGTTGCCAACGAACAAAAATTTTATGGCGGATACACAAAGTACCCGCTTGAAGACTACATGCGCACATACACGGGTGAATATGACTCCCATTTTGTAAATGACTTGCATACCATCGTAAATAATATTCGCGTTACAACCAACAAGCCTACTTTTAAGTTCTCGTGCGACCCAATAAATCTAAACACCATAGAAGGCCACGTAATTAGCCATTTGTTTTATACAGAAACGTCTAACTATGTGTGAGCAGGTCGGATTAATCGCCCCCTCCTTCTGATTCATACCCATCCATCCTCCGACTCCCTCTTGCGGTGTATCCCCGCAAATCTACGGTTTGTTTAACCCCTCGCTGCTCTCTCAAATAATCCATCACCGTATCGATTTGTTCCGCGTCCTCCATGATATCCTCTAAACAGTTGCGCACGAACCCCATAGTTAATGGCGCATAATCCTGCCTCTGCACCAATTTCATCGGCTCACCGTTGATTTCGAGTGTTCGCGTCTTGATGCCGTGCGTCTCCATGTATTCACCCAACACCTTGCATATTGCCTGTTTTTTTTGGCGAATGGGTTTCAGCCGTTCATTGTACAGTTTCAACTGTTTGTTGCATATAGCCAATTCGCGAATGTGCTCACTGAGAGCCGATGGTGTTGTTCCCGGTTCTTGCATAAATACTATATCGCATAAAGTATTTATCCAAATATTACGTGATGCTTTTTATCGTTTCCTATCAATCTTTGTTTGACCGGATGAACAGACTTAATTATTGCACGTTTTCATCATATCGCCAAAAGGCATGAGAAGCATGATTCTGTATAAATAATAGAATGCGAGAACGTTCAGACCCCAACAGTATTTCGACGCCCAAACCAATGTTTCCCCATTCCACCACCGGGAGAGAGTAATTGCAACCACGCCGAAAATAGCGATGCTCAAGTATCCCGGTATATAGAAAGAACACAATACAGCAGTGGCCCAATATGCAAAATAGTATATCCACTGATACTTGTAGTTTTCATACCATCTCCATTCTAACCCATCGGTCGTTTGTACGGTAGAAAATCGGGAGAGATTGCCAGGGTATTTTGCCGCAATGAATAAAGTTGCAAATATACTGTATGCAATTGGAAGCCATGTTCCTACCCGGTGCATTACGGCAAGACTGAGAAAGAACGGTTGTGATATGAGAAGTAGTGAGCCGGCTATACTTGCCACGCGATTTGCGGTAGGGTTATTCCATAAAAAATATTCCACCAGTTGCATGGAGCTGACGGATAGGATAAACGCGTAAAGCCATGGGCTCTCCCGAAATTCGGGTAATTTATATTTCGTGAAAGAATTGTTATACCAAACGAAGCAGAGTGTGGCAACACTGAATATGAAGGTATTTAGTGATATTGATGCGTTCCAACACATGTCTTCGTATGTGAATATCTATATATAGAGTAGTAATATACTAAAATGACAATTGTTCATAAATATAAATTTCATGGAGGGAGCGACGGAGGAATTTCCGCGGCAATCGGATTAGATGACATGGCTACACTGCTAACATCGACTGTCCAACTGGGTGGGTCTTCTAATTCTGCTCTAAAAAACTTGGGCGTTCCGGCTGGATTAGTGTTAGACTCACACCACTATGCAGATACATCATCGACCATCGCTAACGTGTTGCCAATGCCATTACCGGAAGATATGTTTGACCGCATGTTATCGTTGGTCTCTCCCGGAGAAAAAATGGTTGTTGGGTTGAATCGCAATAAAACCAAACGCGACAGGGCGCCTTCCAGCAAAAAGACTCGAAGACATTGAGCCCGTATGTTATATTTCCATATCAATATGAAAATATGCGCATAAACACTCCAATCCAACGTAAATGCCATATATTTATTTAATTCATGTTCGTGCATGTGTTAATTCGGGAGAGTCCGTGTTCAAAATGGGAAAAACAACCGATTTCGCCAAACGCATAGACGGATACGACAAGGGGTCCATTCCCCTGCTCTCCATCTACGTGCGCGAATGCGACGCGTTTGAACGCGTTCTTATCCAGCTGTTTGCCGCCAAATACAAACAACGTCGGGACTATGGCATCGAGTATTTCGAGGGCAATGCAACTTCCATGATAACGGACATTGTAGATGCAGTGAAGATACGAGAGCAAGATTTGGGGTATGTTCCTGCATTGCAGCCGACGACGAAAAGTCTCGATTCGGAGAACACGGCTGCGTTGGTGAAAATGCGCACCAAATTGCTGAATAAGTTGAACCGCGTGTCGAGGGAAAACGCGAATATGTTTCAGGACAATATTATCGCCGCTTCTCGTGATTTCATGGTCTGTCCCGCGTTCCACAGTTTGAACAATTGGATATACGATTTCAAAATGCAGACCGGACATGTGAAGAAACTCGGCGATTATTTGGAGACGCGGTATTCGTTTGTGAATAATTTGTGTGTGTCGGCGATAACGGCGAACAATGAGTTAGACAAAAAACTCATTGAACATATCATGATTTCTATATAAATGTATATACTAATAAATGTCAAAACGTCAATCTAAAGTCAAAACTTCTATGCCTACGCGACGCGCTAAGAGTCAAATGTTTGAACTGTTGCCCAAATCTAAACGGTCTCGTATAATTGGTGTGCGAACATATAAGGCAAATTGTCTTAATAATAAAATTAATGCGTATAAATCATTAAAACCGGGAGAGGACAACACGGATTTTGGGCATATTTTAATGGCGGAATTGGATGGGTATGATGGTCCGGTTATTATTAAGGTTAGCGACATTAATTTATTTTTGAAACGCGAAAAAATGGGTTTATCTGCGATAGAAGGGTTTCCACATCACGCCAAAATCATATGTGATTTTACATGCAACGATAATAAGACTCGATGGATGAAATCACTTGTATCTCCAACACAATTATGTATAGGGAATGAACCGCTACATTTTTTCGTGATGGAATATATCGCCAATGGCGATTTGGAGAAATATATACGCGGACTTACCGACCCACAACAGTTGCGCTCTATAATCGCGCAAATAATATATTGTTTTGTCGAATTGGGTCAAAAATACAAAATATATCACGGGGATATTCATTCGGGAAATATATTGATTGATACTACCGACGATGCGTTTTCGAAGCATATTGTGAATGGCGAGGAAATTCTTGTGAAAACATTCGGGAGAGTTCCCAAAATAATTGATTTCGGGAGATGTGGCGTATTTAACGCAGAACCGATAGATGCAGAAATCGTGTTTGAATTAAACTCTGCGTTATGGGTATGCCTGCATTATATAGAAGACACGCATATCAAAGATAAATTAAATTCTATAACATTGAGACCCGAAACGGAATTTAGTTCGGTGAAAAGTTTTATCGAGGAGGTGTTGGATGCATTCGCATAACACTTAATTGGGAAAGACATGCGTTTGAATCTGCGAAATGCAGAACCAATTTATGGGAATGAATGGCATTGAGCTGGGATTATTGAAGTCAATCGTGAATGCGTTGCGAAACTGTAGGTACGCATATAATGCATGTATTTGATTTGAACAGTTTAACTGTAAATATAGGCAGTAGCTCCTTACCAATCCACATGCTGATTCCAGTATTGTGATATTTGCCGGGACTGGCTGACTATTTGCCGGGATTGGCCATACCTAAAAGTGGATTCGCGGCGTGTTCTTCGGCTTTCGTCTTTTCTTCGTCGGATTTTCGGGAGATATCTACCACTTTCTTCTTCGTATCGCATGACTCTACCTGTTGTGGGTTATATCTGTAGCATTTCTTGCCGTGCTTGTATATTTTGCCGTCGATTTCTTCGGTATCTGGGCCTTTGTAAATGATACAGTTGCGGTCGTTGCATACTTTGCGGAAAAGCGACGCGACGCCGAGACCGAGTAAAATGGAAATGAACACTTTTCCTAAAGGCTGGTGTAACAAACGCTTGAAATTCATCTATGAGCCGTATAATAACACTGGGCATATTCCGTCCAAAACCAAAATATAACTCCTATTGAGGGGGGACGACACTAATATCCGCCGCTGAAGGCGGACATGCCGTTTCTTCCGCCTCATATTCATAACAATTGCCGATTGCGTCCTTGTATTGTGTATTTTTCACTGTATTCGGCGTGGGATACACATACACTGTCCGTGAGTCGGGAACGTATATATAAACGAAAAACAGACCAACTGCTAAACTCGCTAAAAATATGGGGATACTTACAAACTGCGCTAACATTACTTACCATATACGCGCATATTTAAGGCATTCAAATAAATTAACGGGTTTCCCCCTCTACTGCATGTTTTTTCCCCTTTGACTTCCCCTTCGGTTTAGACCCAAGTGCATTAATTTCATTGGCAAGAGCTTCAATGTCGTCGAGCTTATGTGGTCGTCTTGCCGACGAAGTTTCTTGTTTATCTTCGCCTTCGACGCGGAATACATTGCCCTCGAATACGGATTTCGTATTGTCCTCTTTCATTTGTCTGGTCTGTTCGAGCTTTGATGCTAAACGTTCCTTGGTCGCGTATTTCTTTGCCATATTGTTGAAAGCACCCATGTTCATTTTTGCGCCGCCGCCCATACCCATTCCTTTCGCAATGTTCTGGAACATCGCTCCGAAATCGTTCTTGCCGCCCATGCCCTTCATCTTGCCCATAAGCTCACTGGCTTCCTTCATGATTTCCTGTTCCGAAATCTCTCCCGATTTCATTTTGGCATTTAGTTTAGCGCCAATGGTTTTGACTAAATCCATGATTTTCTTGGGATTCTTCATCATCTTCTTCAACAGGTCCTGTGTGGTTTTCACGGAGGGGTCTTCTTCTCCACCAAACACGTCGGACATTTCTTTCGCCAATTCTTCGGCCAATTCTTTTGCTAAAGAACCAATCTTGCCATCAAACAACCCCTTGAGATGCTCATTTAGTTCCTCCGCATTCGGCATAGAAGCCGGCCCGTCTGCTGACTCAGAAGTACCCTCAGATTCCGACGACTCGGCAGACCCTGCCATGTTCGTGAAAAACTTGCTAATTTCGCCAATTGTGTCGCTCATCTTCTGTTGCAACTCTTCTTCATTCACGCCGTCAAACATTCCCGCAGTGTCGCCAAACCCGGTTTTATCACGCAGTGCGCCGACAATCGTCATGAGCATGAGTTGGAGGTATTTCCACACGGCGGACTTGATGGTTTCGCTCACGCCTTCTGCTCCGAAAATTTGTCTAAAGTCGAGTTCAGGGAAAAAACATAAGTTGTGTTCCGAATTGGCGCTAAACATCTCTTCGTTTTGATACAGAATATCGAAAAATCGCTCGGGATAAACACGAACCATGTATTCGAACAGTTCGACTAAAACTGGTTCGGGAATTTCGGGGCCATTCGCCCATTTTGCTAAAAGTGGCGTATGTTCGGGGAAAGATGTCATCAAATCTCGGGCGAAATCGGCGACAACACCGCGAAAACTCTCGGGAACATTGAGGATTTTGGTTTGGGATTTTTGCTGTTTTTGCTGGTGTTTTTTCTGTTTATGGCTTGGCATGTGAAAATATATGTTAATTAGGAGGTGTTTTTTATACCATTCAGACGTGTGTTAATATTTTGCGTAAATACATATACACATATATCCAAATTCACGATATAATGTCTTCTGTCGCAAATCTGTTTATTCATCCTGAAAACCAGACGTTGTTGTGGAATTTGTTGCAGGAATCTCCATATTGGAAATCATTTAGTGCAACCGTCGATACTCACACATGGTTTCGCGATATCATTCGTGCCATGCACGAACTTCACCCGTCTGTGCCCACAATCGACGAACTGAAACGAGTGAATAGCGAAATGGTCGCGATGTGTTCGAAACGCATGAAAACGGCGTCCCAAGGAAATAACGAAGAACATACATTCGATACACAAATGCCCCAATCTGGAACGACGCTAACTTTAGCACAAGCATATGACGTGGAAAAACAACGCGAAGCGAAGCTGGCCGCGGCAAAGGCGGAGTTTGATGAGTTTCAGAATCGTTATAATAAAGGGTTGGAACGTCCAACCCCTCCTGTGTTGAATTTAGCTATAAATTTGGATGAGCCTAAAATCACGGATATGGAACAATTGGTGAAACAGCATTTAGATTCGCGCAACTCATTGCAAATTCCAGCATGGAACCCTGCCCCTCAAACACAGACGTATGAATTATTAGAATCGCATTAATCTATTGCCGGTCTAAGAGTTCTTACTTTATAGTCGGTCCATGCGGTAATGCGATTAGCGGACCGACAAAGATTAATACGCCATTATATAAAGTTATTTAGAATATGGCAACGAATGCATACATCGTTGGTTGTGTAAGGAATTGTGGAAAATATATTGATTCTGTGTTTGAAAACATAAGCAATATGGCCAAGATGTTTGACGAAACTCGAGTAGTTATTGCACTGGGTGAAAGCACCGATGACACGGAGCCGAAGTTGAACGCACTGCGTGCGAAATATTCGTCGCATTTTTCTATCACTTTATTGCGCAACCCGACGGAAAAAAACATTCCGGTTCGTCCGGGGCGAATTAGTGCTGGGCGCAACACTATTTTGAAATACATTCGTTTAATGAAACAACACAAAAACGACCCTGCGACTGAATGGAAATACATGATTATGTTGGACATGGACGATGTTACATCAACGCCGATAGACATGGAAGTGTTTCGGAATGCGCTGCGTCGTGATTCTGAATGGGATGCAATCAGTTTCAACGCGCCTAACTATTATGACATTTGGGCTTTGTCGTATAAACCATACACAATCAGCTGTTGGAATTGGGGAATTCATTCCCAACATGTGGTGCATTTTATGTCGCAGGATATTCAGGCGCGTTTAAACACATTGCAACCCGATGAATTGTTTGAATGCGAGTCGGCATTCAATGGCCTGGCGATATACAAATTGGATAAGTTTCTGGATTGCAATTATGATTATCACACATTACCGGTAGAAAAATTGGACCTTGATGACTTGGAATACAGCACCGGGTTTTTCAAATACATTTTAAACACAAACAACGTAAAATTTATTCCCCCAATGCTGAACCAAGACTGTGAGCATCGCGCATTTCATGCAGAAGCGCGCATTAAAAATGGTGCTCGTATTCGCATTTCGCCCAAAATGTTGTTTCCGACGATGGGTGTTATATAGTCATTCCAATCACAAACTTACCTGTTGCTGCATCGTGTTCAATCTCGTAATCAGGATTATCAATATACAAATATGTGCGTTTGTATGTTTTCGGTTTGTCGTATAGGCAGCCAATATATCTGTATTCAATGTCATACAGTGATACTTGACTGTCTTCTAACTGAATGTCAGTTTGTGGGTTTAGCAACACGCTTACCAGTGTCGCAATCCCGTTTGAGTTTATAATCCATCGTTCTACCCTAATTGGGTTATCTGTTTCATTCAATATAATCATTGTCTCTCGTATAATAATACCTTTATTTACAAATAACAAATATATTTCATTTTTTTACCCTTATTATATTACTATTGTAAATAATATAAGTAATAAAATAAATTACTTATATTAAGTAAATAATTATGTGGGACGAAAACGACCTAAATAATTATATAAATCATAAAGAATTTGGCATAGGTCAAATATGTAATGATGAGTTTGCCGATATTATAGTGCAATTGTCATCTGATTTAGATAATAAAACATTTTTAGAAGTTGGAACATGGAATGGTCTGGGAAGTACTAAATCGTTTATTGATACATTATGCAAACGTAATGATGATTATATATTTTATAGCTTAGAATGCAACTCGGATAAGTGTAGTGAAGCAGCTATATTATATAAAAATACAGATAATAATAAAATCAAAATATTAAATGAAGTTATTTGGAATAATGAACCAAGTAATTTTTATGAGATATTTCCCGAATGTTTATCAAATGAGTTATATAAAAAATGGAATACAGTTGATATTATAAATATGAAAAAATGTGAAGTGTTTTTAAATAGACCCGATTTACCAACTATTTTTGATGTTGTTTTATTAGATGGAGGAGAATTTACTACATATTTTGAATTTCAATTATTAAAACATAGATGTAAGTATTTATTATTAGATGATACAAATGTAATGAAATGCGCCAGAATTGTTTCAGAAATTAAAAATAACCCTTCAACATGGAAAATACTTGTTGAAAATACTACAGTAAGAAATGGGTTTGTGGTATGTGTAAATTTACACAATTGCATTCCAGAAACAAATAGTGTTGTGTTTTAGGCAACACATACCAACTCGTTTGACTAAATGGTTCAATCGCCGTATCTACCAACGGATAAAGTATGACACGTTGAGGTCATTCTGACAGACAGACAAATCAGATAGATTATCTGTTCCGCCGGATGCGATACATGTTAATGACGACAAGAGCCAGGATAATGAGTAAAAACGTATGCTCGATGATTTCCTCTGTTAGTCCGATGGATTCGAGTGAGCTGGTTATAAACGATTTCGAACGTCCATCTTCATACTGGGTTTCTTCCTCGCCTAAATAGCGTTCGACGATGGTGAATGGACAAACTTTAAATGCTAGCCAAAAATAGTATGTTAAAACACAGAAAAATACGATGAGCCATCGAACATCCGTGTGTTTCGCTACGAATGTGCCTATAGCTATAAAACTCCAATAAGCTAAATGAGTCAGTTTCACTATTGGTAGCAGCACACTCATTTTGCGTTTATATATTTTTACACGGATTTTTGTTGGTGTTGTGCGTCAATAACCATCTTTATAACCGGATGCCCTTCTATGTAATTGTCTGTCAAACGGACAATAGACTGACTAAAGCTCGATAAGTTTTTACGCATAACGTCAATGAATAGCACCACTCTTTTTTTATCTGTGGGATTTTTCACAGAATGGAGATACATGTCGTCAAACAACACTCCCTCGCCTTCCTTCCATTCGTACCGTTCTCCTCCGCAAATCAAGTGTGCCGGTCCGGCCGCCTTCCCTTCCGGCACATCTATGCCTATGTGGTATCTCAGATATCCCCGATAATATCCGTAATGCGGCGTCAGTTCCATTTCCTTATCCAAAATACTAAACATTGCATTCTTGATTTGTCCATCATCAATCAATCGCATTGTAGTCGGAAAATACTTCTTCAGATACTCTTCGTTTTTCCCGATTTTCCGCAAAAAAAGCGTCTTCCAACAACTGCTCGGGTCAGACCGAACCTCTATAGTTAGTCCAGGCGACCTTTTCCCCAGACACTCAATATCGGCTGCATGTTCTGCATAATATGCATCGAACTCTCGTTTGATTTCCAACCAATTTTTCTCGATTTCCTTCGAACGCGGGAATTCCGACTGGACGTCCGATATGAACGGCGGATTTTCCGCGACCACGTCTAAATAGATATTCACTAAATCGATTACCGGATATGCAGGAGCTGCCAATACAATTATCCCGAGTAAAACCAGCAACCAACGCGCGTTATGTTTCTTGTATTTTTTCCAAAAAAACCACGTGAAATATACCACCAACAAAATATACGCAATCGATGGCGCATACCTCCACCTTGTCTGGTAAAAATCGCGCGATAATTTGCCTAAATACGTGTCCGAATAATTCGATGTGGGATATAAAAATCCATATGCTGTTGAAATCACGTTAATCAGCACCAACGCAAACAACAACACAAGTATTACCGTTCTATAATTCATTTATCTTATAATCACAATATTTACACTTGTGATTATTGTAATTTAAATATGCAAACACCTATCACAATCGTAGGATACATGGCGATAAACGCTTCCCATATTTCTATGGGAATCCCCGCCTGGTTCAAGTAGATAACCATAGGCGACACAGTAGGATGAACTGAGCGCCCCAATTCATATTCCTCTATATACTTGATTATACATGTACCAAAATACACCCAACTTGCATACACGCCGGACATAACAAGTATCAGAAGCAATAGTTTTTTCTTATCCCGCAATGTTATCGACAGATACACCGGTAGGAAAAATAGAATCACATGAAGCACAGTTGTGATAGCAACCATCCAATTGTAAATTTAATATATACTATACCGTGAGCATTTAATCGTTGTCGGGGCACCTGCCAGGTTATCTCATATTTTTGGTCCCATTTTCGAGTTGCATGTAGTATGCCTCGATGTTTTTCACTCGGTCCTGCATGTTTAACATGCGCAATTCGTCGGCGTGCTGTTTCTTTGCCATACGTTCTCTATACTCCGCCTCTTTTTGTCGCAAGAGTGCTTCGGCTTGTTGTTTTTGCAGTGGCGTGATGTTTTGGCGGTTGCGTTCGGATTGGTATGTCTGAAACGTAGATGAGTGTGATTCATTGTAATCGTTCTCGCTAACGTTAAAAATCGTTTGGTCTCGATGCACCTTGCGCAAATCATCGAACTTCAGCTTGCTAAATGGGTCGCACATAACATACACATCGTCGGCATCTTCGTCTTCTTCGCCGTAAAAATTGGTTCCCATCGAATATTGCATATCTTTCACACCATTGTATTTTGCCAGAACTCCCTGTTGCGCAGCATTTGTGCGGATGGTGTTCATGGCTGACCCAATGTTTCCAGCGCTTACTTTTCCCGAATGTGTAAAAGCGTTTGTGGGTGTTTCTTCAAAAAACCATTTGTTTTTGTTTGCATCGGGCTGGATAGAGACATTCTCTTCAAACAGCCGGTTGAACTGCGACATGTCTAAATTCTTGGCTGCGCGTTGCAACGCGACGTTCGCAGATTGGTCAGTCTTGTATTTCACAGGATTGGTGGAGGATTCCAGCCGTTTGAACTCTTCCTCTTTCTTCTTTTCCGAATTTACGGTTTCGAAATGTCGTAGAACCATGCTGTATGCTTGACGATAGAATTGGAAATACTCATTCGGGAGATGAGACTTATCGGGATGAGTCATCATGACTTGTTTTTTGGCGCGTTTCATGTCTTCCATAGTGATGTCATATGTCAAACCGAATATACCTAAAATCTCATCGAACGAATATGCGTGAATATTTAGATTGTATGACCGTGGGTGATTCTGCTGCCCAGACACAATGCTAACCGGTCGAGACGGACAATGCGTAGGAAGGTTATAACTCATTTATATTGTTTTTATATGATATTTATCCATAAGTCCATTTTGCACAAAATGAAACAATTTGTGAGTTTTATTGAAAAATGGTTGTTTCATTCCGATGAGGAACTGCGCATAATATATGATATTCACGAACATACGGAACAGGTATAAGGTTATCCTGTATCGGGTCAGACAAAGACCAATGTGAATATTTTATTGTCCGGCGAGAATATAATATGCCAAACCCCGTCATTGAAAATCCTCAAACCGCAAAGGAGTTGCAAACGATTTTAGCCAATAATCCCGGAGTTGTCATTCTCCGTTTCACAGCAACGTGGTGTGGTCCGTGCAAACGGGTTGCGCCATTTATAAAAGAAGCCATAAATGTTCTCCCGAACAACGTGCAATTCGTCAATATAGATATTGATGAATGTATGGATGTGTATCGCATGTTCAAAAAGACTCGTCAAGTTCCCGGCGTCCCTACATGTTTGGCGTTTCGTAAAGGCAACGAAACGTCCTATCCCGACTTTAGCGTAGTAGGTGCGGATTCGGACGATTTAACGCGTTTTTTCAACATGTGCATTAATCTTTGTCGTTGAAGTTAGCAACTCTTGGCTTTCTTTCTGCGCGTCTTTCTTCCGCTTCCTCCCAATTGTGTAGGAGTAGCAGATGGTTGTGTTGTTGCAGCCACATTACCGGTTAGTCCCGTGCTACTCACAGTTACATATCCGATGAGTGCGGCGGTAACTCCTACCATTGACCACATAAATATGGGAATATCAGCAACTTGATAATTGGTGAAATCGTACATCTGATTATTCTATATATTGTAATGCGTCATATTTTACCAAGAATAACATGCCTTCAATATAGTTACTGAATACATGGATTACCTTTATTATAGCAATTACTGCAAACACTCCGCCAAGTTGCTTCAGCATTTAGCAAAAACGGGCGCTATCAATAAACTAAATTGTGTTTGTGTAGACCGACGTAAGCGTAATCCTCAGACGGGTCAAACAATCATTTTAACAGAAACGGGCGCGCAGCATCCTCTCCCGATTAGCGTAAATAGTGTTCCAACTGTATTATTAGTTTCGGACAAGTATCGCGTTGTCGTTGGTCAAGACATATACGAACTGTTTCCTAATGCGGCTAAAGAACACGTTGGTTCCGGTGGCGAACCGGAAGGGTTCAAATTGTCTTCATCTGGACCCTCCATTGGAGAATCCTACGATAATTTCGGAGCTGGGGGCAATTCCGCGTTGATGGATATACCGGCCGAAACATACCGGTCTAACCGAATCGGCGAAGATGTGTCTCTGGATTCGTTGATGGAAAAACGCAAGGCGGATTTAGCCGATTTGAATATTAGAATGCCTCACGATGTGGGAATTATGCCCGGGAACATGTCCATGAGGTCGGCTGGTGCATATTGATGCGCCAACAAAGACAAACGAGTGTAAATAACATAAATAAATGCCCAGGACAACATATAATCACCTAAAATGCAATACGAAACACAGACACAGAGTTCGGTGGATAAAACCGCAATCATGCGCGCTTTCAACAAGCACTTTTTTGATTTTTTGGACGACATTATTCGCGTGTTTCCCGATAATGTGGAAATCGCCGCTGCCCGCGACTCGTTTGAAACCATTCGGCGTGCAAACCCTACTGCAATTATAAAGGCGTGGTATAAGTTCGTGTGTGTTAAATATGGTGTTCAGCTGATGGCTGGCGATTTGGATTATTTTTTGGACAAGGATTACAGTGAAGATTTAGCGAATATGCGGAACTCGAACAAAGTTATTGAGATAATCGATACGTTGAGAGAGCCTTTAAAGAATATGGGCGATGTGAATCGTGCCATGTCGCTGAAATATTTGACGAATTTATGTAAGATGGGAACACTATACAATTAACCTGCATTGATTCAGTCTGATATGCATGAGTCATATGACAGCTCCGGATGCTATGTTTGGTATCATCAGTTGGCATGTATTCGGGCGACAAAATTAAAGTATGGAATAATAGGGCATTATTATATGAAAAACAAATATACTAAAAGAAAACTACGTTCCAAATTAACTTACACAGTTCGGACCGATAAAGGTAATAGAACAAAAACAAGAAAAATTAGAGGGGGCGGACCACCATTACCAAATAAATTAGCACCTATCGCTAAATATCAAGTAGGAAATGCCAATAATGCTAATGAGACCGCCAAATTAGAAGAAGACATAAACCGACTACGCAAAGAAAGAGAACGACTACGCAAAGAACAAGAACGCCAAGAAAAAAATAAAAAATTAATAGCAGAACTAGAACAAATTATGGCCCCATCTAAACAACACTTAGAATGGCAACATCAAAAAGAATTAGAATATTTAAAAGCTAACGAAGAACGTAGGCAACAATTAATAGCAGAATATAAAAAACAAAAAGCTAAAGGTATACAACTAAACCTACCAAAACTAAAAATATATATAATTTGTATGTTTGGTATGGGGGTTACTGAGTCAGATTTTCACCACTTTAACGATATAATTCCAAAAAATGTAGATTACAAATTCTACACTTCAACATCAGGTGTTGATATTCTAAGTCTTCTTCACACGAAATATAATATTATAACAATGGCTAATAGTGTGATAAACAACCTTATCGCACATATAATTCAGTTGATAGAATCGACAACATATGATAATGTGTATTTATATGGGTTTTCTATGGGAGGAGCATTCATTTTAAGAGCATTACAAATTTTATACAAAAGATATATACTAACCAACCAAACAGAAGAAGTTAAAAACAAACACAAAGAGAACCTAAACAAATTAATAATTAAAACTTATGGTAGTATCTATTTACCTAAAATTAATGGGTTTAATATTGAAAATATGTATAGAATAGGTGATGTAAGTCTAAGAGTACATAAAGTTATTACATTAAACGAAGAAAGGCAATTAGCAATTAAATTACAAACCGCGTACAACTACAATGGAACCCCTCTTTCTGCACTTTTACCATCAAAAGCCGATAGAGATGATATAAAAATATTATGCGACAAAGATTGTAAATATACCGAAAGAAAATGGTTTAAAATATTTTATGGGTCTAACGATGAATGGAGTGCCCACTCATATAAATCTCATGCCATAAGTGATATCAACAAAATGATTGAAGATAGAGAAATAGAATTATATATAAATTTAAATTCAAAGCCCGGGTATTTATGAGTTCGCAAATATACACGTCAGCATCAACAAAATGCGAACCCATAAAAATAACGCATATACTAACTAAAACTCTGGTCGTTTTTATCGTAATAATATTACCTGTCTGATAAATAAATGACACGATTTCTAAAATTATCAAATACAATTATAAATGTTTCAAAGATTGTAAATATAAATATACATCCTAAGTCATACGATATTTATTTAGCAAATAATGACTATATGGGAACATTTTTATGGGTATTTGGTAGTTGGAATACAGTCCAACATCGTATTTGTATAGATAAGGAAAAATCCATGGAAGACTATGAAATTGTGCATAAGTTTATTGAGAATGAATAATGATAAAACAGTATTTATCATTTTTACAAAAAACGAAATAAATTCATTGTTGTTATTACGTGTAATAACAACATGAAACCAATTATCGGGTTAATTGACCCTAATTACAATAAACATATAAATGGAGTATTAACGTATAATGATATTGGGTCTTCTCGAATATTAGGAAGCACGAATTCGGTGTTTAAGGCAGTTTGTAATTTACAGAATAGAAGAAACAAACTGATGCATATCATGCATCGTTTAACACACAAACAAACCGGCTGGTCTGTCGTTGAACGGACCGATGGCAGTTTAGGATGGATACCGTTTGTTTCTGTTGCGACATGCTCAATTTCACTAAAAAATGACAATAATGTTGCCATTCGTTTTCGCGATAAGGACATTGTGTTAAATCCGGGAGAGTTCGTTGTGTATGATTACAACACTATGCCATATTCCGAGGTGTGCGGTGGTAATCGCGGTTCTTATGTGAGATTGAACATACACTACATGTTCGTGCCAAAATGGTTGCCTCTCCCGATTTTCAGATTCTATAAGTGGGTGTTTGAAAATACGGAATGGTTGCAAAGAAAACTTAATCCAATTTACATATGGGTTTTAGCCTTTATCGGTCCGTCTGCTATCCCGGTGTGTAGCAGACGTGATTGATAAATGATTATATTTAAGACTGAATTTGCTAATCAAATTCAGTCGTTTGGTCCGGAGTGAAAACGACCGGACCGATAAAGATTAGGAACAGTTCAAAGGTGTATGATAATGGCCCGCTGTAAAAGTATGTCGGCATAATATACACGAATACATATGAACCTATTTGGAGGAAGTGAAAATAGCAGCAGTGATGGAGGACCATTAATGTTGGGAGGCGGCGACAGAAAGTCGTTGTTTTCGCATGTTTTTTCATCGACCGACGAGGGAAAAGCAGAAATGTTGAACACAGTACAATATGCTGCTTTAGGCATTATTCCGATAGTGGGCTTGAACAAATTGGTCCAGCGGTTTGTGCCCGATGCCGACCCCGAAAAATCGTCTGTCGAAATTGCATTCGAAATCATGGTACAAATTGTCGTCATGTTCGGCGGAATTATCTTGATTCACCGGTTAATCACATATTTGCCCACATATAGCGGATTCAAATATGAAGGGTTCAACTTAACCACCGTAATTTTAGCTTTTTTGATGATTGTGTTATCCATCCAAACCAAAATGGGCATCAAAGTGAATATTTTAACGGACCGTATAGCCGAACTGTGGGATGGTCCCAGCGATGAACGTCCAAAGCGTCGTGGTGTGAAACCCATGTATGCTCATGCTCCGAGCCAATCGGATACAATGGATACTATTTTCCCGCCGAATCCGATTAGTTCTGCGCCGTCAAAGCCCGTTGCGCAGCCAATCACAATGCGTGATGTGATGGATACAAACCAGGGTCCGATGGCGGCGAACACGATGTTGGGAGGTGGATTAGGCAGTTTCTTTTAGCTATTCTAATCTTTATCGAAGAAACGGCTAAAATATGAACCCATCTGATTCCATGATTTCCTTTAGTTTAGTCATCTGAATCAACTTGTTCTTGAATGGTATCATCGTGCTCGTTATCCCTTTAATAAACTCTGAATTGTTCGTTGCATACAATGCCAAATCAAACATTTTATGCACCCCGTCCAACCTATCGCGGTTTTTCAAATAATCCGTATTTGCTTGCAACCAATCGTAAAACGACACATGTGTTGTGTTTGAGTATCTATATCTATCGTACCACTTCATCGTGGTCAAAACATTCACGTCGCCTTCTTCGTGCGCGTTGTAATCCGTGCCGGACAAAATCAACGCATCTTTGAAATCCGAAAATGGCATGTTCAATTCGCGCAATATACGCGCCGTATCGTATAATACAGCAGTGTGGTTCATCAGAGATACATGCCGTATCACGCGAGGACATCCATAGAGGAACATGTCCATGTCGTCGGACATACAGCCCCATGCATACCCGTGTTTGACTAAATATGCGCACAATTCGTCGGATTCGCCCTGAGATTCAATGTAATTCACGCCGTAGCATTGCATGAGTGTTTTGGCGTCGCGAATATCGCGTTCATTGAGTCGGACGAACTGTTTTTTGAGGTCTTCCATTTCATCTAAATCTTTGCGAACATCGGCGGATTCCATGGATTCCACGCGTTGTTGTATTTCCGCAAACTTGGTTTCGGCGGCGAGTTTATCGTTTTTGCGTTTTTCCAATAAAGCGCGTTTTTCGGTGGGAGGCTTACCGTCGAAGATGAACACAGGGACGATTCCGTATTCGCGAAACATAGAAATGAAGAGATACATGTTCTCGAGAAAACTGCCACGTTCAGTGAATTTGTATAAATAAATGCTCACATCCACAATGATAGTTTGGTGTTGCAATTCATTAAATCCGATTTTGTGAATAGCTGCATTGCCGCATTTTTCCATGAAATATCTGTTAAGATGCTTTATTCCCATAAGACGCTATTTCGATGTTTATTGTTTTGTTTGGTTATACTTATATCTATTATTTATTCACTGGTTTTATATCAATTTTTCCAGGGAACATACGGGTAATTCACCATTATTTGTTGAAGTTCAGGATGACTCAAACATCAAATATGAGTCCGACACCTTAGTTTTCCCCGCATTATATATAATAGTCTAAAATGCCAAGATTTTCATTCAATTTAGACAGTCTCTCCCGAAAGCAAAAATTTACTTCAGGTAAATTCGATGCATGGCTCCACAGTAAATTGGTTTTATATGTATTGGTAGGAGCGTCTTTATTTCAAATGTTCATTTTAGCCAATTCGGGAAATTACAAAGGCGTCGTATCCTTTATTTTAGTGGCAGCGGCTGTCATGTTCTTCCTATCCAAAAACATGGTTGTCGTTCTCGTCTCTGCATTTGCCGCGTGCGCAATCGTTGGAATTTTGCCAGATATTAACGTCTATTCGGGCAAGGAGGGAATGGAAGACAGTTCTTCTTCCGAAGAAGATTCGGGAGAGGGAGAGGATAAGAAGAAAGACAAGAAAAAGGAGGTAAAGGATGCGAAGGACGATTCGAAAGTGATTGAGGATTTGAAGAAGGATGGCGAGAGTTTAATAAAGACGCAAGAAACTATCATGAAGAATTTCGAGAAGATTAGCCCCGAATTGGACAAGGTTGAATCTTTAGTCGAGAGTATGAACCAAACTGCGGCGACTCTAAACAACCCTCAAATAAAAGAGAAGTTGGTGTCAAGTATGGTTAAATCAAAATGAATACTGGGCGTATTGTAGGACAAACAACAGAAGTAAATGAATGAGTCAAATGCAACAACACTCATATTATTCATTGCCGTTTTAGCCGGGGCCGCGATATTTATCTACACGCGTATTGTTGCATCAGATACTGCGACACAAAAAGAGGGGTTTAATCCATTCACCATTGTGATTGGCTTGTTCAAACTCATCCCGATTGTGATAAATGTGTTTTCTCACATGGACAAAGTGTTTGATGCATTTATTAATGCGTCGCAGGGTCTCATTTATTCGATAATAAACATCGCCATTTCATCGTCGTTCATGTTCGTGGATACATTCCGGTTTTCGATTGCAGTTGCGAAATACACGTTTTTGAGTATTGTTTGCACAATGGAGAATTTGTCCAATATGAAATACTGCATTTGGTTTTATTTAGTCGATGTTGTCATCAGCATCGCCACCATGCTTATTTATTCGTTTTGCACATTGTTGGACGATATGTTCGGCTTACCCAGGAGAGGTGTAAGCATTGTCGAAATCATCGACAAAATCGGCGAATACGCGGAGGAAGGAGACAGACGCATATATGAAATGGCGGGATTCCATTTATTGGGGTATCCCGACGCCGTCATATCGCTATGTTATAAATGTTCTAACCCACCCGACAAGAAAGAATTGGCACGAAATATTTCACCATTGAAAAACGACGTTATGGTAAAACTGCCACCATTATTCTGGCAACCCATAAATTACTTTATCAATGCTGGCATGGATTTGGCGGCAGTATTCAGCGGGTTTTAGTCCGGAGGACCCGTACTTTCGACCCGATAAATGTTAATACACCTCACTATTTCTCTCCCGAATAAAGCAAAAGAAACTGGTGATACTTTAGAAAGTGATTGAATATGGGTGATTTTTTTTCGGTCATAATTGACCTGTTTAAACTCATTTTAGGAATCCCAGTGAAATTTCCTCAAATTTTCGAGATGCTCTACGAATTCGGTGTTGGTATATTCACCGGCACCTGGGGCTTATTCGAATCGGTTGGAATAGGCACATGGGATGTCGCCAAACTCATGATGCACACATTTATATTTGCCATGAAATACTTTTCGTGTGCAATACAACTCATATTTAAATTTAAGTCGTGTTTTTTAGTGCATATCATTGGATTTATTAAAATGCTTGCATATATTGCACTTGTCTGGGCACCATGTATGGCAATATCTATGATAACTGGGTTTGATGTGTTGAATTATGTAGATGCGGTGTTGGACATGATTGACGATGTAGATACGAAACAGTCTGAATATAGTGGTGTTTTATTAACGCGTCCATCTGATTCGCTAACGCGTAAATGTTATACGTGTAATGGCAAGATTCTCAAATCGAAAGATGTGTTTCATGATATGGATGAGTTTATACAATTAGGAATGGAAATACGCAAGGATTTTGTGAATGTGATTCCCAAAAAACTGTCTCCATTGGTTCAACATTGGGGCAGTGCTTATAACAATATGATGGATGTTTTCACTCCCATATTCTAATCTTTATCCTTTGGCAAAGACTCACACAACAATATATACCCACAAATGGCTCCGCGTAAAATTTCACTTCAGAATTCATCTGTTATGTGGTTTATTTTAGGCGTATTGGCATGCGTTTTAGCATATATGCTGTTTCCATCCCCAGTTCATTTGCGATATTCGACACCTCCACCAGAACCTATTCCTCTCCCGAACACAGACAATTTAACCCATATTATTTCGGATACACGTCCGACACTTGACGACCCATACAATCCACCATTGGTTTATCCTGAAACACAAGATACACTGACTCTTTTACCTCCTCCTATTGTTTTGCCAAATAGTCCGATTGTCGGGAGTCTGACACATCAGCCAATCCATGTTGTGCCAATCAATGTTCGAACAAATGGAATGCCGGTGGAATACAGACAATTAGGCATTTTAACACGGACAAGTTCGGGAGAGAGAGAAAAACTAATATTACCTCTCATGGGGCGAAGCTTAAACAATGGTCGCGATAAATGGCAGTACTACACTATGTCAAACTCTCCCGGAGCCGCACAAAACAGACTGCCTATTAGTGTGAATGGACGGAGTTGCACATCGGAGTATGGGTGTGATTCTATTTCGAATGGTGATGTTGTGTATGTGGAAGGATATGAAGAAATATTTAGAGCCACATTATACGAAACAGGTCTATTTTCTTATTTAGTGTAATGGATATACAACCTTACATTGATTTATACACACGAGTATTCAAGTACAACAATAACGACCAAGCAGAACGTGAAGCAGAAGAACGTGAAGCTCAGGCTCAAGCCGAACGTGAAGCAGCCGAACGTGAAGCTCAGGCTCAAGCAGAACGTGAAGCTCAGGCTCAAGCAGAACGTGAAGCAGCCGAACAAAAAGCTCAAGCAGAACGTGAAGCAGCAGAACGAGACGCTCAGGCTCAAGCAGACCAAGGAGCTCAACAAGGTCAAGTTCAATCAACAGCAAATGGTGTTCAGCAGCAATCGCCTGATTACATTTATTACGACATGAGTAAAATAAAGAAACTCGCGTCTATTTATGCGACTGTGTCTAACAATACCCAAACCATTAGTGGAAATTCTCTCAATATTGGAGATGGATATTCGTATTTAGATTTCAAAAAAAACGTAAAGACTGGAATAATTCATTTTCAACGACTTGACCCGAAAAATGGCAGTTTGGTGAATATGGAATATGACAAAACCACCAAAAAACTTTCAGCCATACTTCCACGAAAAAATTATGTGTTTCCCTTTATAGGAAAAGAAATGCAATATGTTTTAAACCAACTTACATAATGACAATAAACATAAAATGCACAGCATTTCACGTTTTATTCAGTCTGGCTAATGATACAGTGTTCGCAGGTCAATTATTTCTCCGGTTTGAATGTTGTAGAGACGCCATTCGGGGGGAATTTTTTTGGCGAGAATTCCCTTTCGGACGAATTCCATCATCATATTAGATTTGTGTAATCTGGCCGATTTGTACCCAGTGGTTTTGTTTCTTTCACGAAGAAGTTGTTGGTATTCTTTCCACTCCTCCTCGGTTTCGAACACAGCCCCGCGGTTTGTGCATGGATATACGTCATTTCCGCACCTATTTCTCGGTACTCGTTTCGGCGAGATTTTCTTTTCTTCACTCCCGGGTACATAGATGCGGGTTTCGTTAGCAGGGGAGTGAATCCGCACGCGACGGGTTTTGTTTGATGTGCGTCGTTTGGATGAAGATTTCGAAGAAATAGTCATGTCTTTATACTTAATTTGCGGAAAAAAGGTATTTATAAAGATATTACAGTTCAAAGTGTGTGTCTAAATATATGAGTGTCTTATTACCATGCATTAATTAGTGTGTCGAGTAAATTTCCATCGTCGCCTGCTATATATAATATTTCATTAAGTTTGGAAGGCGCATATCGCTCCATCGCGACTTTTTCTCGGATATGTTCCCATAGAAGTTTTCTAAACTGCGCTTTAAATTTAAGAGTGAAATAGAGCTCACGGAATTTGTTTAGTTTGGTTAATGTATTCATGGGCAAATTTCCCACCATATCATATAAAGGCGTGTTAGCATACATAAACATAGTGAATTTGTTGGCGGTATTAATGGGTGGAATATATAGTTTGCTATAAGATACATCTACCAACACTAATTTAGGTGTGAGTGGAGGAATATTCATAATATTAGTGTGTGAAGCGAATAGTGTTGCCAACTTGCATGGAAATGCGTTGATTTTCAATAACGGATTATGGTCGCAATGCAAATTTTCAAGTGAGGTGGGAAGAGGTGGCAAATGTGTTATACGGTTATTTGATATGAACAAATTAATAATACTGTTAGGAATATATGGTATGGAAGACATCTCATTGCGCGAAATGTCCAGTAGTGTGAGCGTTTCTGGCAGTGTGTCTATATAGCGTATTTTATTGTCAGTCGCGCATATTTCAGTAAGCGAATGGTTATGTGCCAATATCAATGTGGTGATGTTGTTGAATTTACATAAAAGTGTTTCCAGGTTGGAAGGAACATCGATATGTGTTATCTGGTTTTTCGTGCAATTCAGGTGGAGTAGATTGCTGGGAAGCTTGGGCAACACTGATAGACCACAATCGCTTACGTCTAAATGCTCGAGAGACAACGGGAGTATAATATCAGGCAACCCGATGAAAGCCTTGTTTCCGGAAAGTTGCAGTGTATGCAGTTTTGGTGGAAGTGGTGGTAGATGGGTGAGTCCAGTTAAACATGCGGAAATACGAAATATATCGAGAGGTAATGGACACACTATATCGCTTAGTTTATCGCACATATCAAGATATAGTTCTTTCACGTCGTCGGGAATAGATATAACGCGGATAAGTTCAGAATTTCCGGTAAGAAACAGGTATGAACCGGTGCTTAAGTTATCTTGGTTTTGCATAGAATGCATCTCTTGGTCTTGTGTCATCCATACAGCGGCCATTTTCAACAATTAATAATTACTTGTGCTTATAGTTATTAATTCGTTAGACGATAAAAAAACATTTCAATTTTATTCTTTGTATTAATGCACCATCATGTGTGAGCATACAACTGCGGCGTCATTGTCTGCCCGTTTCAAAGGAACCCATTTTCGCAACTTGGTGTTAAACTCACATACCATTTTGATTTTGGAAGACATGTCATTGACCCATTTTGTGTCTCGCACATCTTCAAACATATCCTCGTCGTCGCTTTCTTCTATCGCGTCCAAATTATGATTGCCACGCACTTTACGAAATAGAGTGTTTAGCAATACACTCGTATTATACGTCTGAATCCCTGCTACACCACAATACACCTCATTCTTACCGTTTTTCGAATGACAATATAAATTGTATATGTCAAACTGAACAGCCGGCTTCACCCAAAAAACCGTGGGCAATCTGAATTGCGGCTTCGTAAAATCGCACATCAATGGACGTTCGCATACCGGAATAGAAATTGTTTCATTTTGCCCAGCAACAGACACGATATTCACATACGGAGCCAATCTGTCCCCAGTTCTATATTGTGCATGATGTTCTATATATCCCGATGTGGTATTGGAATCTGTATGAGTTATATGTGGCAATCTCATCCATATGGGAAATACTGAGCCTAATTTCTCCACGATATGTGCCATACGTCCCAATTTTCGCGCAAACGTCTCTTTTGCTACCGGTATTCCGCAGTAATAATACACATCTTCTATTAAAAATACCGAACGCCCGGACGGATGCTCATACATTGTGCCAAACAACGCCGTACCCTTGCTGAATGGCAATAGTGAGTTTTCTCCCATTTCTGCGCGCTGAACCACACTCACCTTCTTATCTTTATTCAGTTCCATAAAAAACGCGGCATCTCCCGATTCATCATATTGTATCCACACGTAGAACTTTTTCCCTATAGAAATACTGACACGGAATTTGTAATTCGCGGGAATATTTGTATCGGTCTTTTCATAACATGGTTCTATTTTCGGTAAGCGCGAAAGTAGAGCCTGGATATCGGGCGTTGATAATAAATGCATATTGGTTTCCGTTGATTTTTTGTATTTGTCGCTAAATCTTTATGTTTTTTGGTTCATAATAAACTTTCCATATCGATAATGCATCCTTTTACCTTGATTTCTGTTTCCTCTCCCGAATCATCATCTTCGGAACCCGATTTATTTCCAAAACCAACGGGTTCATGCGCCCATTTCCACGTCTTATCTGTCTTCCAATCCAAACACATGCCTGAGTATCGAACGCTGTCGGTTTGTCGGATGCGATAGCCGCATTTCTTGTAAAATCGTCGGCGTTGAAACCACTGTTTCTGAAACACGTCATGTTTATCCACCACATCAACCACTATCGGGTTCTCGTGTTTTGTGCGCAATATTCTACCGACTGACTGTATTATATCCGTCTTCGGCGTAACCATAACCAACGTCGAAAGCGTTTTGATATCAAGCGCTTCAGCCGCCATGGCATATGTTGCTAAAACAATACGTTTATCCTCGGTTTCTTTCAGAGCCGACTCTTTCATCCCGCCCACATAGTATCCCACCGAACCGTCTGCGATGTTTCTGGATTTCACGGATTCGAATAAATACTCGAGTAATGCGCGTTGATGTGCCAACACCATGATTTGATTTTTGGGATGTTCGGCAATTAAATCGGACAAGATTCGGGAGATAAAGTCGCTTCTGGGTGCATAATTACTCAGTTTCGACAACATAGTGCTGTGTTTCACCTGTCCCCGGAAATCGTATTCGACACTCATATGTTCGGCGTCTTTCGTTATGTATTCTATGGCGCGGACACAAACCGGGTCATCGTTCTCGCGTTCTTCGGAATATATTTTGTCGCCAATGAAATAGTTCAACACTTTCGTCAGCCCATCTTTGCGTTCCACCGTAGCGGAAATACCTAACATGTATGGCGTTATGATTTTAAGGAGAGTTCGCGAAAATTGCTCGCTCCCAATTCGATGCACTTCGTCAATCACGGTCAAACCGAAATCGGCGAATTTGTTCGAGTCCAAATCTTTGTCGTATAGGGTCTGTATCATGCCAATAACAATGTCTTTTCCATCCACATCGAATACGGGGCCCTGGATTTTGCCAACTTTCGCACTGGGAACAAATTCCGCAATACGTTCAATCCACTGATTCATCAAAAACTCTTTATGCACCAATATGAGCGTCTTTTTGCTCAACAATGAAATGATTTTGAGGGCCATAACTGTGTTGTGCGTTACAGAACAATCGCCTAAAATAAACCTGCGATTTCCGTCGATTTCAAACCCGTAGTAATCATCTTCTTCTAACTGTTGCACTTCAATCGGATACAAATTCGATGTTGGTTTTGTATCAATTTCTACAGTATTATTCTCATCCGCAATCATTCGGGCGCCATATCCAATAGACCGAGCCATGAACGCAATTTGATTTCGCACGGTTTCACAGTCGATTGTGAGCCGAAACCGCATGCCCGCCATCATTGGATGCTGGCTTACTATTCCAACCGAACATGCATACCCCCAAATAAAATCACGACGATATTCGGGAGAGGAACACATATACTCGCGAGGAATATGCGTCAATATACCAGTCTTCACCATATCAGACACACTATCTCCCGCTTCTAAAGCGCGAATGGATGGTTCTGGAGTATTTGCCTGTATCAGATATTGAATCGGCACTCTGTATCCAAATAGAGCTCGGTCATTCCGAATCAAATAATCGCGTACGGATATATCGACTGTATCTCCCGACCCAATGTGTTTCAATGATAAGATGTGGCTTTCATTCACAACATATGATGCTCCCCAAATGGCATCTCGAACTCTATACATCGTCTCTCTTCCTCGCGCCAAAGTTTTGACCAACCGAGGAGTACAATCGTCGCCCATTAGATAATCACCGACTTGGATGTCTTGAACTGGGAGCAAACGACCATCGTACATTAACACTTCTGTATTCTTGGCCAAACATTTACCTCGTCCGCATGGAACTTCCAAAATGGCGCCTCCACCGAATACGGCCTCTCCCGAATATTCCGGTTTCAAACTATGAATGGGTCTGTCGGCGTGTTTTATATACACGTCGATGATTTCATTCTGGTAATCTCGCAGCTCTTTCACAAACGGAACATCTATATCTTCTCCGGGTTCAATTTCGGAGGTAGGCGGAAGTCCGTATCGGGAGATACCGTAGAATCGCGGGATGTAAATCTTGGCATCGTTTTCGCGATACACGGGGAAAGCTACATCGGGGTCTGGTTTCCCGTTCATCACAGGTCTCATGTATAATTCTTTGCGGATTTCGGCGATATCTTCGGGAGAGATAACCGATTTAGGCACGGTATATCCTTTTTTGCCCAAATACGATGCAGCACACACAGTTGCTGCATATTCTGGTGTGATGCGGAATGGCTGCGGTTTGACCTTAATCGTGGCTGTGGCTGTGGATTGTACTTCTTTTTTTTTCTTATTAATTAAAGCTATTTTCGCGGCCATTTGCCGTGCATGAAATTGCATGATTATTGTATTATCTCCCGAATTGTTTATGTTATTATGCAAACAAAACAAGCATAATCGGGAGATAATATAGTTTCGTTAAGAATATAAATCTACCAAAAAGCTATACTCGGTATTTCCGTGCCAAACAGCCATAATCAATAAATTAGTAATTTATAATAAAATATTATAAATTCACAATATCAAATTCTGCTATACCCCGGTGTAGCAGTCGTGATTAGACCGATAAGATTATGCGGGTGGGAGCGGCACTAAGCATAATTCGATTTTTCCGAGAGACGCGACCTCATATTTCACGATGAGCGGGAGGTCATTCTCGAGAAAAATTTCCAAATGTGGGCACAACGGCGTGCATTTGATGAAATGCCCGAGAGACTTTAGAGAAAATTCTCCCTGAATGATTGTTGCAGCACTGGGTTTTTCGATAAACTCCATGTTGCCGTCGGATTCTGAGCGTAAAATACACGATTCGGCGAAAGGACCCTTGCACGAAAAAATCAGGTCATTTCCGACGGATTTGATTTCAAGCCGGTCCGAAATGCCGGATAAATCGCGAATGTTCTTTTGGAAATCGGAAGTGGGAAGAGTAATAATGGTCGTGTAATCGACTTGAGGAACCACGAGCTCTTCCGTGTCAGGGTCAATCAAACGCAACCTCTGGTTGTAGCACTGTTTTATGTTGCCGTTTTCATACTGCAGTCCCAAATGAGACACACTGCCTTCATTGTAGTCGTTTTTGTCGATGTAAATGGTTAAAGTGTCGTCATTCGACATGGTGCTAATCACTTTAAACAAATGGAGAGTGTTGGCACACACGATGATTTTTTCGGGACCGCAGTAGTATTTCTCGAACTTGCGAGCGTCCAGATAGACATTTACAAGAATGGTTTGTGTCTTGTCGAAATTGATTATGCGCATACCCTCTTTACTGAATGTGATAGTTGCATCAGTTAAAATATCTTTGATTGCAGTTATCATGTTGCGAATCGGCTGTATCTGAACAGTTTTAATAGTTAAAACATTGTTTGCTTCGTTCATTTTCTTGGAACTTGTGTAATATCAAAATAGCAGGGTGTATTTTTATATTGTATTTAGCAATATTGTTTTTACATTTGATGCTATATTATTCTTTGTCGGTCCGGAGCACCTCAATATTACAAAATTGAAAGACTATCCGAAAAATGTTTCATGAATAAACTATTTAGCTGAATTCAAACATGTTCATACTAAATTACCATAGAATCGTGAATGGCAAATATGTGCGCATCACGTTCAAAGACAATTTATTGCAGTTGTTCGAGGATTGTATTGTGTTAGATACACTTCCTACTATAAGTTTCAACATATTAAACATACACGACACACATGAATCCGCCGATGGAAACACAACTGCAATTATATTATTTGATATACATTGGTCATATTTCATTGTAAATATAAGCGACGAATTTAAATTCGGTGTTCCAATTCCGTATGTTATTGTGCCCAGTTTGGCAACTTGTCAATTTACACCACTAAACCCGCACGATTATATTGAGTTTAATCCCCACTCGTATGTGGAAATCCGATGTTGCACGGTTTGTGGAGAAAATGCGCGGTGTAATATGAGATGTAAGGGAAGTATATATTGTGAACAAGACGACACCTGTGTGTATCAATCAATGTGTTATATGAATATTATCCCGCGAGAACACTACGATATACAATACAATAAATACATTGTGTTGCATAAGTCCGGTGATATAGTGAATGTGTGTATGATTCGCGAAGAATGCGACATTGACGCAGTATTGGAGTATAAAAACACATTATACGTGGTTTTAACCGGCCAAACGCTCATTCGAATTCCATTGGTTGATTATGCGTCGAGAAAAAACCTTGTTCAAATCGCAGAAATGGCACTTAGACAAACAGAAAAAGAATTATCGGGAGAGGTAAGTATATTTAACAATCAATACTGGTTGAGAGAACTATTAACATACATTTAATCTGTGTCGTTTAAGTTGTTCCGGATGAACCTATAAAAGTTAATTGGTTGGTTGGCAAATTATATTATGTATCAAATATAATATAAATTTTTGTTGCGATTGATATCAGCTAATGGAAATAGTTGCTGTATCATGTGTGTTGAACGTGAATAAAATACAAGCCAAATTTTACGATTTATATGAAGAAATGCTCGGGTTTTACCCCCCCACTATATCTCCCGAAATTTTCTTTTCTGGACTCATGAAAATCCCCGAAACACAAGAAATATTCGTTGCAATCGACCGCACTACATCAGACATCTGGGGCATATGTACGGTGGTTGTGGAACAAACCGTATTTAGGAAACAGCTATTAATCACCGAACTATTTATTACACGCAAAATGCGGCGCAACAAAATCGGGACATTATTTTTATCAAAGGCGAAACAATTTGCCAGAATGCATGCATGCAGCCGCATTGTTGCAACAATAATGCGGAAATTTAATATGCGAGATTCGGGAGAGGAATATAATGAGTTTTTTAGTTGTCATCATTTTCACGTGCTGATACCAAACCATTCGTATTATATTGCTATAAAAAATTAGTCCCCAATTGAGATGAGTAAATAATATAGATATATACTATTATGGCGGACGAACGAGTGCATAAGATATTGCTTGAAAAGCTCGAGAACGGGTTTAACGCATTACACAAAGCCTTATCTGAATATGAAAAATCTGTGGATGATAGGAACGTTTCGGACTCTAAGCTGAAAGATATGCATAAAAAGTCGAAAATGAAAGAAAGAGATGTGTTAGCTTAATTAGAACTTTGCAACCAATGTATGTTCCCACGAACAAAGAAATTGATATGCTTCAAAAAAGCCTTGAAGAACGAATTCCCGTGTTTAAGTTAAATTATAGAGGCAACTTAACTTTTATTAATTTATCTGATATTCGCTTCAGCCAACAACATATATCGTATCCGTTTGGACCGGAAATAGAGTCTAATATTGGAAGTTCAATGGACAATTATCCATTGAAATTTTACAATTTTAAAGACGACCAATTGGTAATTTTAGGTATGTTAGGTGAAAATGACTACACACAATCAGACAAGGTTCAAACGTTGCATAACCCAACTATACCGGCGCTGAATGTTGTTATGACAAAGTCGAGTACAGAGATGCCGTGTTTTGTCAGTATAGATAATCGTCGGTTGGAACTCATATACCGGCAATTATGTTTGTTGATGAATGGCGATGTATCTCAATGCACCGTTGAAAATATGGCAAATCGTAATTCAGCTGATTTTTTAGCAGACATGGGAATTACATCTCAAGTGTATGTTCCTTGTTATGTGAAACGTCGCGAGGATATTCCGCCTATTCCCATGAAAACAGTAGAAGGTGTTCAACGTGAAAAAATAAATAATATGATAGGTGTTGATGGAGATAAGCGCACTTTTGCCGCGGTAATTGCTGAACGTGTATTAAGCACCGACACGAATGTGAGCAAAGTTCTGGAGGGATATCAGACATTTCCTTCTCGAGAAGATTTGTACGACCAAACAAATAAATATGAATGTGAAGCAAAAGGCGTTATAGATGGGTTTGATGTAGGTGAAGAGATTGATTCGTTGGTTGATTCTGGAAAGATACGCGAATTATATTCGGATGTGTTGCCAAAAGATAATTACGCGAATTTAAAGAAAATGTGTTTTCATATTTCAAACAAAATTATAAAATATTTGTCTCGCGATGAAACATTGAGTGTTAATGAATCTGATTTGTATGACAACAGTAAGAAAATATTACCGAGTTTATCAAAATGGAAACGCTCCATATATAAAAACAAACTATCCAAATCGCATATTATACGGTCTCATACGAGACAACGGAGTGCTTCTTCCAGGTCAGCTTCTTCTTATTTCAAAAGTCCTATCCAATTAGGAGGCAAAACTCAGTCAAAAACCAAACGATGTAAGAACGGATATCGTCGAAACGCAAAGACGCGAAAGTGTGTAAAAAAACATACTATTTTTAGAATTGGCGTTGATTTTGGTGGTGTATTAGCAAAACACACACGAGAAGGCGAAGAGGAGGAGAAGGTTATCAAAGAACACAAGGATACGCATATAAATATGCCTGGAGCAGTTAAATATTTACGAAAATTAAAAGATAAGGGGCATCATTTATATATTATTTCTTTCTGCGGTAAAAAACGTGCGTTAGAAGGTCGAGCTGCAATTGAAGAAAATGGATTGTCCGACGTGTTTGATGAACAAATTTATATCAATAACGCGTATAAGAAAGGACATGTTGTCAGCTCATTAGGTTGCAATTTTATGATTGATGATAGACTTGAACTATTGACCAGCATTAAGATACAGTATCCCTTCGTACAAACAATTTTGTTTGGAAAAACGCGTGAGCAAACTCCGCTACCCCATTTGAATGCTGAAACATGGGAGGATGTGTATAATTTAATAACGAAAACGCCACAGTTTGTATGCGAAAAAATGTTAATGAATTATAACAAATATAATGTTTTGAAAAATGTTAAAGTATAGCATTGAAAACGTAAAATGATGTGCATTTTACGTTCGTAATTTACCGGACCAATACAGATTATTTACTAATATAAATTATAGATGCCGAGAAGTAGTAGCCGAAGTAGCAGTAGCAGTAAAAAACGATTGGGGTCCAAATTTGCTGCAAGATTTAGACAGCCCAAAAAAGCCGCCGCAGTATTTGACAACGTTGTTTCTGGACCATATGAAAAAATTGCAATGCAAACAGCCATGCGGACTGTTCAACATGAATTTGTTGGACAACCGCAACAAATTGGACGCGACATTGAATATGATACAAAAAACTTACCGGGTGTTAAATTTGTCGCACATGCTGTCAAACCGCCTGCTAATTCTCCAACTGGAAAATTTAGAGGTCAGAGACAAGGAACTCGGAGAGTTCAACATCGGCCAACTTCGGGAAATGTTGCATCGGCGTATAGAGGGACGCGCAGGTCTGGAGTGAGAATAAATTCACGCGTATGAAGTTCCATATGGCACTGGAGTAGGAATACCTAAAGTTCGGACCACGTTTTTCCGTTAAACGCATTCACTTTAATTAAATCGCGACCATGTTCTCTCCAATATTGTGCCTTCATCGCCATGATACGGTCCTCCTCTGTCAATGGAATTGTATCTCCCGCCGCAGCCGCTTCCGCCAACTTGGTCAAATCATCATCGGTGGGTGCCGGTTTCACACCGAAACAGTTCGCGCCAAATCGCAAATATGGGTTCGTCATCATACCACCATTCACACCCGGACGCCCACATGCCGCCTTATTACTTCCCTTTTGCAACTTGTCCCACGTGGATTTCTGAGTGGGAAACAGAATCATCTGCCCATCTGACCAGCCGTGATTGCACCATTCACCGCCCTTATTATATGCATCTTCGACCTCTTCATATGTGGCTAAACGAGCTCCGTAAGAGCTACACACGGACTGCGCATCTTCGTATGTGAATGCCTGTGTCCCGATATTGAACACTTCCTTATCCGGAGTGTGGTCAGTGGCTGTGGAATGGACTGGACCTTGGCCAGGTCCAGGACCAGGGCCAGGACCCATGGATGTATCTGCTTGATTCACAATGGTTTGAACTAATGAGCTGGCAGACATGTTCATGAATTTGTCAAAGAAAGCGGCGATGATTATGAGTGCGACAGTAATCCATGCCCCACTTTCGACGAGAGTGATGGACATTGGTTTGTGTCCGCTGTCCATGGGCATGCCCATTAAAAACAGGAATAGGTAGAATATGAATATGAACAGTCCCATAACGAAAAATGAGTTGCTGGAGTCGATAAATTCGACGTAGTTTTTGATAGTTTCTTTCGCGGATTCTTGGCGTCCTGTTTCGGTTTTGCCGACATACCATAGAATGATGATGCCGACTAATGATAACATAACGACTAAATCAAATACGCGGCTGACCATCAAAATGCGTTGGCTTACGGTATCGGTGTTTCCAAATATAGTGATGACGAATGTGATAAGTAGATAAATGGCTAAAAATATGAGTAAATTAATGATATTCGATTGGTCGAGAAGAGACATAAATGATTTCGCAATCTCTCCCGAATTCAAAATCATCGTATCTGAGTTCGAAGACATATTTGGGTATATATTACGTCCTGTTTTTCCTATCACTCGCGTTTGTATAACAACACATAAGCTCCACGCTGCATGTTTGAATGCGATAATTTGCGGTCGAATCCTTCTTCCAACAATACACATGTATCGTTGCAACTAAACCAATCTCCCGATTTCACCACATTTACATAATGTCCGCCATTCATGGACCCCATATGCAACACCGCCCCAATTAGCCCGTAGTTGCTATATTTCTTGGGATTGTAGCACGACATAAATTCCGTCATGTCCAGTCGCATAGGTATTTCCACTTCTCGCGAATCTTTGCGATATCTGGCATTCTCTCCCGAAAACCGGTTCAAAACAATCAATAAATATTTAGGAAGTTGCCAAAACGATGTTCCATCTGCAACATATTGCCGAATGCTTTCGACCAAGTTCGGACACACCGGAACATGCAACATGGAAAATATGTCGATTGCATAAGATGGTCTTTCCGTGGTTGGTATGGCCTTTGTTGCTAAACCAAAAAACAGTATCATGATTTCCGAGTATTCTTTTTCATACGTGTCTTTTAGTTTCTGATAACACGCATGTGCTAATCGGTCTTTCTCCGTATCTCCTTGCCCACTAATTTCCATACGAACTGGACGTTTGCACGCGTCGTGCCATCCATTTAGGAGAAAATAGAGAAATTCGGATGCGTCGTTCTGCTCAAACCCAGTGAATTGAATGTTTCCCTGGTGCGCTGCTACACCGCGCACTGCCTGGACGAATCTGCTTGGAGAAATGAATGTGGGCATGGGGTCAGTATCAACGCACAGAGATTGCAGTTTGTGCCATTCATCAATAAGACACGCAGATGGAACCGTGTTGTTGGGGTTATGTTTGAGCACGGACAGTTCGGATATTTGGAGGAGAAGTTGAACACACGAATTTAGATAACATGTGTTGCCTAAATTGGCGAGACCGACCGGGTTAGGCATGTCGTTGTTGTAATTATTTATGCATGTGTTTTTATGTTGTGAAAACAAACATAAAAACATAGACGTATGATATTTACACTAACAATTATAACAAAATGGCGACCCGAACTTCAAACACATCAGCATCGCAGTTTTTATTGGATTTATTGAGTCCGGAACGTCGGGATTTAGTAAATGATTTAGTGGATGTGCTCCGCCAATACAATGACAACATGTCGCAATATTCAGCGACGGTGAATGCGTTGGTCGCATTAATTTCGAACAGGACGAGTCAGAGAACACCGGGAAGACCGAATTGGCCATTGAGTGGGCTGGGAGCACAGGCGACACAGGGCATTAGTTTAGCCGATTTATTGAATCCCCGGACGAATGTTTTCACCGATGACCAGGCAGAAGCAATCCGTCGAGACACGGAAACGTTTAATTATCGTGCAGACGGAGAAGATGCAACGAGAGAAGTTAGTGTGTGTCCAATCACGCATGAGCCATTTCAGGATGGGGAGTCGGTTATGCGAATTAGGCGGTGTGGGCACACATTTAAGCGGTCGGCGTTGATGCAATGGTTTGGAATCAGACTGAGCTGTCCGTTGTGTCGTGGAGATATGTCATAATTGCGAAGTTGGGTCTGTCGCTGTATTATTCTTTATTATCTTATGTATAACACCATAATATAATGACTCGTCTGGAAGTGTTGGCTTATATTGTTATGGCCTTTATTGTTGGTCTCTGTGTTTATATCTATATCCAAGGAGACACTCTCGAATTAAAATGTATTATATCCACAGTTGATGGCAATCGATACTGCGTTCGCGACCGTAAGCAGGTTTCTGCTGCGGCCGACTTGTTGGCAACTACAACTGAAAATTGTAAAAAAGTGGTTGAGCATATAGTGAAAGAGCACCCAGATGATGACCGCGCGCAACGTCTGAAAAAGGGGTTTAACCCCAAAAAAATCATGGAAACGCTTCCCACATCGGAATACACTGCTTATTCGGAGAATAAGGGCGAAAAATTGGCGTTCTGTTTAAACCGCGTGAAAAAAGACAATGAAGACCTCATAGATGAGCATACACTCATGTTCGTTGCACTACATGAACTGTCTCATATTGCAACCGAATCCGTTGGACACAAACCCGAATTCTGGGCAAATTTCAAATGGATTTTAGAGCAAGCTAAAGATGCCGGTCTCCACGAACCCGAGAATTACAAAGATTCTCCCGCGGAATATTGCGGAATGAAGATTCGCGATAATCCATTCTATGACGCGTAAGTCGTTGGCGTTGCTCTAAACTAATAAACTCATGAATGCGCCTGTATATTCCTCCACACCGATATGTGTGAGCTGGATTCCCACATCGATGTAGATGCGATTCTGTTCGCCCATTTTGTTCCATCTTTCGCAAAACGTCCAATCCTCGGACATATACATTCCTTCGCAAATCGACGATTCAAACAAAGCAAACGCGTGGTCATGCTCTTTTTCCACTAAATATCCAGTATTGTCGCGATATTTCAATTCGGGACACAACTGTTGCATCTGTTCAAACACTCCACGCTTAATCATCATGAACCCCGTGGCAGTATGTCGAACTGCCATCAAATTGTTTTCTATGGTTAATTCTTTCGATAACAGATTTATATTGTATCGCAATAAACGCTGCTTGATTATTTCGATATCCGTCATTCGGTCTCTCAACCCACTCGCATTCTTCGAGGTTATCCAGTTCTTCACCGCGTTAAAGTCTTCTTCCAACAACCGTTGCCATTCGTGCGACTTTAGTGGATAGGCTCCGCCAATAATGTCTTTATCCGACATTATCATATTTAACACGTCGATTGGAGACCATGAAATATCTGCATCAATAAACATAATGTGCGTGGTTTCCTCATCCGACAATGCTTTCGCTACCAAATTATTGCGAGCACGAGAAACCAAACTGTCGTTTCTACAAAATTCAACGCGAACGGGCAGTTCCAACTGATTGCACATATTGATTGTGTTTATCAATGAATTCGCATAATTCACATACAGTTGGGAACCATACGCGGGCGTTAATATAGTTAAATTGACGTTATTCTCTTTTACAAACTTCTTTGCACGCTCCGCAAAGTCAGTCAAAGGGGTTTGAACAGTTTCAATCTTGGCACCCCCTGGGGTAGGAATGTCATCCTCTATGTTAAATACGACGGTTTCTTTCTCTTTCTCTTTCTCTTGTTCCATACGCATAAATATAACAGATTACTACCTGTTATCTTTATTTGGTTTTGGTTTCATGTATTTTTGTTTTATCTAAGTCCCCGTTTAAGCACTCTGAGTAGCCTTGGTGAAGTGGGGAGAGATGTACTTCTGCAAGTTGAAGTAGCTGAGGGGCTCAGTGCCCTCTCTGTAGTTGAGGAGAGTAGCCAACTTCTTGTCAGGAGTGATGATTCTCTTGTTGGTGGGGAGCTGGAGATTGTTCTCCTTGATGTATCTGGTAATCTCCTTAGACACTTCAGTGCGAGCCATCTCAACACCAGAGGCCTTGCCCAAGAAAGAGGCAAGAGCATCACTAATCTTGGTGGGCTTGGCGAAACCAGAGGGGTTGCGGTTGCCAGATGACTTGCGGACAGCCTTAGAATTCTTCTGGGCAAGCTTGTGCTCCTTGGCAACAGTCTTCTCCAACGCCTTGAGGTCGGCCTTGATGGAAGAGAGAACAGAGGAGAGCTGTTGGACCTTAGTAGAAAGCTCGTTGAACTTGGCAGCAGAGGTAGTCTCAACCTTAACCTCGGCGACGGGAGTCTCGACGACGGGGGCCGCGACAGGAGCAGCGACGGGGGCTTCCACGACCTTCTCCTTCTTGGAGGCGGCCTTCTTGGCAGCGACGGGCTTCTCAGCAGAAGCAGCGGCAACGGGAGCAGTAGTAGCAGAGGGCTTTTCGGTTTTAGTAGCGCGGACCATGTTTTCTTGGTGATATACACTATAGAGTGTTGGCTCTCTATATTGTTTTTTTGCAATTAATAAATTTTAATACACTTAAACTAAAATGGCTCGACGATTGGTCTGGCATTTTGAAATGTTCGTCAAACATGCCTAAAAACTGGGTTTTAAACGAACACCGCGCACACTTTGAACTTTTTCCTAAATGAAATAGCCGTGTGTGGTAGGTGAAAAAGGATATCGGTGGGTTGTTTAATAACTTACCTATGTTTATGCGCATAATTTGGTGTAGCTTACTGATTCCGAGTATGCGTCCCTGCAGGGAAACCGTTCATCGAGTGTGTAATTATTCGTCCCATGAAACGAATATTGAGAAGATATGAATGTTGGCGTCTGTGTGCTGTTATCAAAGTATGTTTCGCGAAATGAATTCTGTGAGTTGTGCATTAAGTTTAGTGTCGGATTAACAGCCTTTATTCTCAGAAATTGATTGATGTTTATCTGGATGTGTTCTTCACACAATAGTTGGTCTGGGAGCAATTGTATATCCACATAAAATCGTATAACTCCGTTTCTATCACAAACTCCCAATGCTTGAACTGGTTTATATCCCAATTGCATGCACAATTTGCTAACCTCGCGAATATACATCACACCGTGAAAATTGTTGTCTAATAATTCAATTTCTGCGCGCACAATTGCCATGTTGTTATTTGAACTCTGTATTTTCACCTTTATACATTCAGTTCAACACCTAAAAACATTTCATTTTTGTCCCAGTTCAATCATATAAATTGATTATCGTAAAAACGATATAAAGAACTATATGTGATATAGTGTGGTAGAGATACCATTATGCCTTCGTAGCTCAGTGGTTAGAGCATCAGTCTTGTAAACTGAAGGTCGAGAGTTCGATTCTCTCCTGAGGCTCTTCTTAAATTATATAGGTGTATTTTTGAATACAACTATATTCACAAAACTCAAGGTGTCTATCGACACGATAACGGTTAAGGCATATTGCGTTTGGTGCGAATAATATCCACGCATTTCATCTCTCCCGAATTGGGGCAAAAAACGGTTGTCTTTTTATTAGGATAACCCAACATTTCTTTTTCGGAATACGAAGCAGTGCGTGTGCTATATGCCAATGCATTTGCTGTTGCAGAATTGTATGGGCTCATATATGACGACCCGTTCGATGTGATTTGGTCATATTTTTGACGGAGAGTACGCTGGCTCGCGCTCACAGCACCCTGTTGGGCAAATCTGTTGTTATTGGGGTTGTAATTTACGGATTTATACAGAGGGAAAATGTGGAACTGCGATGTGGATAAAACCGCGTAATCGGTGGTTCGAACGTTAGGACAAGTTTCGTCGCTTATATTTGTAGGGTAAGCAGGCGGAGTAATTACGTTAAATCCCGGGGCTTCTCTTAACCATTCTAACACGTTGGGATAGTATCCGGGAGAGAACCCCATATTCACACTCATATTATTATCCGGAACATGCAATACAGGACATGTGCTGAAGCTTGGTTCAGGTCTTGTCCAAGGTATGTCTTCTCCATCCACAAAATTGGGTATATCGTATTCACTGGACGGGAATTGCGCGGAACTGAGACACTGCAATTCGATTTGGTTTCTATACACATTATAAATCACATTCATCAAAAACGATTTGCTCCCGTTCTGTTTATTAATAAAATAGTGCTTATGTTGCACCATAGAGGAGTGTATTGTGTCGTTCAGGTCCTCGACCGTGTAATACCCTGTCTTTAAATATATTTGATACGTCACTGGTGTTCTGAACGCAGGACTGCTGTTATCCGTTTCATCGCTATATATTCGGTCTATCCACAAATATTCCATGTAGCCATCATTGTTTCCGGTTGGGTCCGGAGGAGATACAATATGCAATTTTGGACAGTGCAACAAACCACCTGGACTGTATCGATTGATTTGGTCCGTGGGGTCGGGTGTCGAAATGAGCGACGGCATTCCAACACGGGTGTGGTGGAATGAATTCTGTGTGAAAGTCTTGTTGCGTTGTTCTAAATATTGCCGTGTGTTGGTGCAATACATAATCGGGTTGAACGATTTTGACTCATCAAACTTGGGGCGCATCATCCCAGAACTGCGGACACGACGACGAGCATTATCCACTACCGACGTTGCCGAACTCACACACACGTTTCTTTCGCATTGATTGTTGGGAATATTCATGTCGATAGTCGCACCATTCGATTGTGTGAAACAAATATTGTCATCTGTTGAGGAAACTGTTATATTGCCTCCGGGAGAGTTAAATGCGTCAATACTAACGAAATTTCGCACATTTTTGGTGCGGTTGAGTTCGGGGGCGACAAATAATTCTTTGCGATATATTTTGGCTGGCAAAGCAGACATTATTTCGCGATGGCTAACCTCACCCGAACGGACGTTTTTTTGCATGGTGGGAGTTAATTGTAAATGTGTGTAGCCTTTCCATTTAACTATAGCGGTCGGTTTTCCCATTTGAATTAATTGTATATATTATAACTAAATCAGATAATGGAATACAAACTTGCATTATTTTTAGTCTGTGCATTTGTTTCGTTCATAATGGTAGTGTTCTACATGTTTAATCGCGGAGCAATCAGATACTGGACAGACTCGCTGAACCGGAAGATTGAAGGCATGACATCTTCGTCGATACCCAAGAAACTTTTGCGATTCGCTCCGGACAAAAACGCATGGGAGAACGGCGTAGATTTTTACGCCGAAGATTTTCGGCGCGAAACCATCGCCATGTTGCAGTTTTTTAAAGAACGCAAACATTTAGTCGATGATTCACTTGGCGGGCCATCTACAGCTGAAAAACTCATTCAATCCATCCCAAAAATGCGACCAGACGTTGAACGGCCCAAACAGCCCGATATAGATTTCAAAGCATTGGAGGAGAGCTTGAAACCGCCCGAAAAGACATCAGAAAAAAAGGATACACAAGAGAAAAATACATCAGAATCCATGTCAGGAATGGACGAATATGGTTCGACGGTAATCGAAGAGCAGGAGGTGTATCGCGAATACACTGAACTGAAAAATAGAGAAACCGAAATGATGGACGAAATGTTTGGGGAATACTTTCTGGCTAAACATTGGGCAAAAAACAATACCGATGGCAGCATGTCTAAAACACTGGCCATTAAATTAGAATATTACGACACCATCTATTCGACCGTAAAATATTTCGCGTTGCAGACCAGGCAAGAGACCGTATTTGTGCCTAAAACATTCACTAAATATTTTGTTTTGATGGCGACCAAATACAAAAAATCCGACGCAAAACTCAAACTTCTCAAACAGACCCTGTATAACATTCTTCGACCCACATTTGTCCTCCAACGTTTTTTTGCGGAATATTCCAGCAATTCCGGAAAATATCCGGCGAAAACAGATGCGCTGTTTTTCATAAATAAATGCATCGAAACGTTGCAGGCCGGCCGCCCAAAAAATGAAACGGACTCCGGAGAATTAACAATAGGTCCGTCCGGGTCAGTTCATACATTCAAAGACGATGACGCAGATTACAACAATCGTGATATCATGGCAGACGGGATTACAATCACCGATGCTCTTTTGATTGCGTCGTATATATACAAATTAGCAGATATGAACGCTCCGCATTTTGTAATGTCGAAAGACACATTTGTGCGAAATTATTCTGTATTTTTGGAGAAGAATCGGGAGAGAAAGTATCCCGGCATATATATATTTATTATCGACGCATTGCCAAAAATATACAAATTAACCTCGACACCATCAAGTTTGGCGTAAAGGATATGAGACTATTACATTAATATGTTTTAACGCATCGGGTAATAAACATTATATGTTGGCTGTTTTAGATGAAAAAGACGTGGATATGTCGAACGTGTTTTTCACAGATAAAAAACGGAATATAGTGATGGGTTCGGGCACATTCATGAAAATAATCTATTCCACAGATTACATGACTTTAATGGGAATTTCGGTCCATTTCCCATTGATTTCTGCCGTGTCTCCCCAGAATTTTAATTTAGTTTTGGATTACACGAATATACACGTTCAAAAATGCGTGGAATCTATGTGTAAATTAGAAGAAGACATTTTAAACACATATTTAACCACATTCAACATCCAGAAACCGGCTTCATACGGGTTGAGAACCGGACTATTCACCGGAACGGCCAAAGTGCAACAAGATTATTCGATGATTTGCAACGCGAGTTTTGTGCTGAAAATATCGGGAGTGTGGGAATCAGCCAGCGCAGTGGGAATTACATACAAGATTTTACAATTGAAAAAAAATCCAGCGAAGAACATATGGTCTTCAAATTCGCATACACTATGTAGGGACTTTTAGTGGCCCGATAGGTCAGGAATTCAATTTAGGTCAGACTTCTACATCGGGTAGCAGTCCGCCCATTACGTAAATTGCATCTGCATCATGGGTCGCCTTAATTTTTTGAAGGGATTCCCGCGTGTCAAATCTACGCGAATATTTTTATTTGGGACGGTCGCAACATCGAATGTTTTCACATTCACCATTTGCACGCCGTTTTCTGAAAATGGAACGAGTTCAAACGAGAGATTGTGTATATCCGCCAATCCCTCGGTCGTTTTGTTCAAATATCTGCGAAATTCTCCATAGTTCATATCACGAACCGGTTTATCCCTGTGATTCACGATTTTTGTCTCCCAATTGGGTTCCGGTTTCAAAAGATTCACGAAATCTGTTCGGTCGATTTTGATTCCACTTGCAATACACCGATTATTAAGAGCATTATCTTCATACCCCCACGCCCAAAAATTGGGATATCCATTCACTTTCTCGAAATCCGACCCAGTTATGCTAAATATACCACCTAACGTATATGTGAATCCATAAAAATGTTTCACAGTTCCAACTGTGGTGATATAGTTTGGGTTATATTGGGGTGTAGTATATGTATCAACATTATTGAACACAAATGTAATATCGCGGTAATAATCCGGATACTTTGTTTTCACTGCCAAAAACCCGATATTGCGCATAGCACCGCGGTTGAATGGACGGGAATCGCATTGGTGTGCCACAAAAATTTCATACTCGGGAATAGTAGGCAGTTCTTTAGATTGAAGAAACAGCTTTAACTCTGATTCGCGGTTTCTGTATGGAACAATATAAACTAGTTTGGGAACCATATATTTGTTTCACATATAATCTTTATCGGACCAGCCATCATGACAGATAAAAAAATGAAACACATTTAGTTTTGGTGCCTTGCGTATAATTTTCAAACAATACTATCTATTTAGAATGCAACCACGACGCATGAACACTACACAACGCAAAAAGAAACCGGCTGCCACTACCGCACAAGAAAAGGCCCGATTGTGGGAAATGTTTTCGCCAGAGATTAATAAAGCCAAAGTAGAATGTCTTTATTCACAAGAAACCGAATCACACCCCGACCAATGCCGCAAATGTGGCGCAATTACGATGTTGATGGAAGAGGGATTTCCCACATGCACAAATTTACAATGCGGGTTCATTGAAACAGATACTTTAGATTATTCTCCTGAATGGCGCTTCTTCGGAGCAGACGATAAAAACGCCAATGACCCCACCCGGTGTGGAAACCCAATTAACCCACTTTTAGTAGAATCATCTTACGGATGCAAAGTCATTTGCACATCCAAATCCTCCGCTGAAATGAAGCGCGTGGGAAGATGGGCATCGTGGATGTCTATGCCACACAAAGAGAAATCACTGTATGACGTATTCCAGTTCATAACCGTCATGGCACAAAACTCGGGAATTCCCAAAATATTCATCGACGAAGCTATGGTCATTTACAAAGACATCTCCGAACAACAGATATTTCGCGGAGTCAATCGAGACGGCATCAAAGCCGCATCCATCTACATTTCGTGTCGGTTGAACGGCTGCCCACGAACATCACACGAGATTGCGGAAATATTCAAGTTGGACAAAGCCGCTGCAACTAATGGGTGCTCAAAAGCAATGACGATTTTGAACAACATTGACCGCGGCACAGCGAAAACGGATACAACAATACGGTCGTCGATATCAACAACAACACCAAGCCAATTTATTGAGAGATATTGCACGAAACTCGGGTTGCCAGCGGAAACAGTTATGTTGGCAAGGTTTGTGGCGAGTAAATTGGAGAAAGATAACGTGATTACTGACAATACACCTCAATCTATTGCCGCTGGAATTGTGTATTTTGTGGTTCAGGTATGTGATTTAGGTGTTTCTAAATCGGAGATTAATAAGATGTGTGGAGTGAGTGAAGTGACGATAAATAAGTGTTTCAAGAAAATGGATGCTATCAAAGATAAATTAGTTCCCGCTTCAATGATTAAAAATTGAAGAACATAGGTAAGTTGTGTATCCCTTTTTCATTGCATATAGTAGAAATATGCCAAATGTGCCAAATGTGCAAGATGATATTAACATGCTGACTAAACCCGTGGTGAATAATAATCCAGTTGATTCGACCTCCGAGACAGACCTCGAAAAGAACACTGATGAAGTTATTCAAAGTTCAACGGAATATTTGACAAATGAAATATTCAATGACTTTGATATTAAAAACGCGATTGCATCAAGTCTGCTTGCACATGTGGTTAAGGATGATGACCCCGATAAATACGTTAGAATGTTGGAACTGGTGAAACTCATTGCTTCAACAATTCGTTCAAACTTTAATATAGTTGCAACAACAAATTCGAATACTACAGCTGAAACTGCGAATAATACAGCTGAACCTGAACCTGCGAATACAGCCGAACAGATACCCAGTGCCAATACATCTGGTAAACACCAAAAAATAAGCTATCAATATGGAGGCACATCACATGATGATGATAACACGATTGATAAATTGTTGGCAAATATTGTTCAAAATAAAGACGTGTCTTCCCAATATGTTAAATCTGATATATTGGATATAACAGTTAAACACATAAAACAATCTTTAACAAATGACAAATCCAAAGAATTGATAAACAAATATTTTAGCAGACTTTATACGAAACAAATCAATGAAATAAAGGATGAAATTAGTAATGTTGAGATGACAAATGTAAATTTGCGTACTGTGCAAAAACAATACGGCGGGGGTCATGGCGGGGGTCATGGCGGGGGTCATTATAACACTACAGCTGCGATAAACGGACTTAAAAAAAACTTTAACGAGCTAATTGAAAAAGACCTATATAACAAACCTGCAAAATTTGTTTTTGACTCGATTATCAACTATTCAATTCAGTCAGTTTTATCTTTTCCGACAGCAGAAAACAGAAAAAGATTAAAAGACGTTCTTACTGAATTAGCTGAGTTAAAAGACGAAGTTTCTCGGCATGCAATTACCGGAATGACGTTGGATGAAAAACAACTCAAAATATTGAATTATATTGAAAAATATCCTGATCTGGAAAATAATTTGATAGAATGTATCCAATATAAAATAGACGATACATGCATACATGGAAGCATTTTTGTTAATTTAGGAGTATCAGACTATCCCGATTGTGTTAATAATGCAATGGAACTATTAGTTGAAACCACGCAAGAAGAATATAATGACCCTATTATGGATAGGTCGGCAAAGGCATTGGGCCAAAATAAACCACGATTAATATCCCCACGTGGTGTTAAGACGCCTACTATTAATAATAATAATGATATAAAATCCCAAATTAAGTCTATGGTTCTGTTCCAGCCACCCGACAACCTCCAAGATTATGGAACAATGGTGGTTTCGTATGAAATCTGGGATATAATCAAAAAAATGATAAATTCAACTAATCTGGAAATTGACTTTTACGCAAACATACGAATGTTTATAAATAAAATAATGAACATATATGAAAAAATAGATTTGTTGTCGAATAATGGTCTGTTCGTGCTTTTCAATGACAAAGATGTTATTGAAACATTGAACAGTGCAGTTTTCATATTCAGTGATTTTGTACTGAACACTGACCTTTCGGATTGCGATAACCCGGCACGTGTAGAGACACGACCTACAATAGAAGCTATTACACGTCCAGACCCGGAAGATTGCGCAAAATTAACCGTATTTTTGATAAAACATTATCTTCGGCATTCGAACAAGAGTGATGTGCTTAGTGTTTCGTTGAACAAAGATTTCGAACAAAAATCCAGAATATTTGAAGACTTTAAATCTGAATTGGATGCGTTCTTGGACAACAAAACAACTATTCAAATAAAAAACCAAGAAGTCATGAAAAAATTCTCAACATTTGTATTCGAATCTTATTTGGAACAAATGAACAACAAAGCCAATGAAAAATTAGATGATATGTTGAATAAAGAAACGCTAATTAACCCCACAAACGAAATAGATGCTACGTTCAATAAAGAAACTCAAATTAAACCCACAAACGAAATAGATGCTACGTTGAATAAAGAAACGCGAATTAAACCGCAAAGTAAAAACTCTCCAAATCCCTAATTTCAACACCTACACATCTTCTTGTATAGCCTGTGCAATAATCGCATACATCATCATTTTCTCACACCGAAATTCGGACTTTATTTTATGATAATACATTTCTACTGAACTGTATTGTTTCACTATGTCCAAACAACTCACACCTTCGTCATACAGTTTTTCGACCATATCCACACGACACAGAGACTTGTTTCCAAGCACATCACTTATTAATTGTGAATGGTCCGGGCTCGGCAAAACACACTTCAATTTATGCAAATTAATAGTGCGCCCATTTTCGATGAGAGGTGGAACATAAATATCGCAAAATCGCGACAGAATAGGATTTAGCAGTTTGTTCTTGTTCTCAACTATAATGAAAAAACGAGTGCTATAACTAAACAACTCAATGCATCGTCTCAACGCAGATTGTGCATCAATCGTCAAATGATGCGCATTCAGCAAAAGAATCGTCTTAAACACGCATCCCGAATGCGTCTGGATATTCGTCTTGGCAAAGAATTTTAGGTCTTCGCGAATAAATTTTATACCTTTCCCATGAGAACAATTTACAACCATCAAATTCGCGTTGATTTTGGCCTTGTCTTCGCCATAAATCAGATGTATGAACTCCATCACAATTGACAATTTACCACTGCCGGATGGTCCGTGGAAAATAATATGCGGAATTTTCTTGCTGTGGTAGAACGACATGAGTCGTTCCTTTATATCTCCATGAATTGTCAGCGTCTGTGATGCGCGCTTTTCTTTAGAATCTTCGTTTGTGGGACAAAACTGCACAAATCCGTATTCATTCATTCTGTTGAGTAGTGTTGTGTTATTGTTTCACACCGTCTTTATGTTAGTTTTGTTCTTCCGACTTTATAATTTTACACATTTGTTTCGTTAAAACATACCGTTCATGATACATTGTTCTCCTTCTCACATTACACGACAAACATGCAATCTCCACATTGTCGTAATTGTGTCCTCTCTCATTGTCAATCCGTTCCAATGTCCATTGCTTCGGATCCCTAACTTCGTCGTAAATTATTTTGACAGGGTCTTTGCAATAAAAACACATCATATTCGACCGCAATAACAATTCAATCACCTGCTGTAATCTAATAAATTCGGTTTCCGAGTACAACGACTTCGAAGACACAGTGGTCTTGGACAAATCTTGCATCCTGTATCCCCTCAATTTATCCGACAACATCCTAACCACTAAGCGTATTTTGTTGCATTCAATTACACGACCATTCGAAACAGAATCTAATGCTGAAATCGCCAGTTTGAGCTGTGCATCATGTTCGAAGTCGTCGGATATATACGACCACCTTTTATCTTGCGTTATAACACGTTTGTGTGTTTGCTTTTCTTTTTTATCGGGCTTTGTTTTCGCAGGTTCAAACACAATCGTTTTTATGTCCATCGCAATGCCAATAATAGAATAAATATATAAATGGCTTAAAACCTATTAGCGATTACATTGTTATTTATGTTATACAGCACACACTACTTCTAAAGATGTCCTATTCCAAAAATAAATATGCCGCGGTTGAATCTCGGTCGAGCTCAATGCGCGATTTTGATTCGCTGGATGCCATGTTAGAAACGGAAACACAGGAAAACAAGACGAAGCCGTGGAATAAACTGGACAAAACACAAAAGGTTCAACTATTGCATGCTTTTGCTGAAAAATATGTGCGAGACCATTCGTTGCCAATCAAAGAGGAAAAAATGCTCAAAATTTTTTTCTCGCAACAATTAGAATTGGGCAATCTTTTGAAAACCAAAGAGGTGGTGTATAACAAAGACGGTCGCGAAATTATGAACATTCCCGGTTTAACATTTCACTCAACGACCGAACATATGATTTTTGAAATTAAAACGGCCGACAGCGCTAAAACCGTAAGTGCTCTTAAGTCTTTAACTCCTAAAGGCCCCCGTCATATTTAGACCACAGTATTATTTACTTCGCACTTACCGTGTGTTGAGAATAAGAATTGTATATTTCTCCTAATTTGTTCATACCTTTGGTTATCTTTTGTGTAGATGCATCAACATGCGCTCCCCATATCATATCCATTCTCGAAAAATGCACAAACCGAATGTTATTCTCTTTCGCAATTTTCAATATATGTTGAATATCGGCATTTTTGGATATTTTAGAACCTATCAATTCCCTCATAATGTCTTCGGATTTTGAGGTCCAACATGATATATCTAATACAGCCCCCACCTTCTTCATTCCGCTTTTGCTTCCTGCACTTTTTGCATCTAATGGCGTCTTAATCGTACCGTTATAAAACGATTCGATTTGTTCCGGTTTATTAGAACATTTATACTTTTGACCCTGAAATGCATGTTCAACCGATGGATATTCGTGTCCTTCGAACTCGACCGGGTCTTCGCTAAAGTTAGAAAGTCTTCTTAACGCATCGGGAGGAAGCACGTGTCCTTTGGGCAATAGCTTGGATTTTGAATGAAACTGCAAAATAGTTTCTGGCATTTTAGTCTTTGTCGGTGTCGGTATGTTTTTTGGTTTAGTTGGTTGTGTATCTCTGACCTTGTAATCAATTTTATGAGTTGGTTCGCAAATGCCGGTTTTTCGGTTTTTACGCGTGCCGTTTGGACATCTTTTCTTCGGCAATATGTTCATTTGTGTCGTATTGGTATTAGTTGGCTCACAAATGCCGGTTTTTCGGTTTTTACGCGTGCCGTTTGGACATCTTTTCTTCAATTCCATTCTAATATAGGATACCTATACAAAAATGATTATTTGAAACCTTTATACTTACCTGCGAACCCCGGAGTAGCAGTCCGTAAAATCTGTTAGTATAGTTTTTTCACTATTAGGCAATCGTATTTGCAACAGCTTATCACATATATTTTTGTCTAAATCACACAGGCATCCGCCGGTTATCCATTTATACGCAACACGGTAATCCGCGTCTAAACGACCAAGTTTCAAACACTGGATTTTTGCAGTTGCCAATTCACGGTCAATATTTACATTCGCCAATGATTCGGCGTCTGATACAGCCATGCAGTCGCGTTCATACTGCTCCGCCGATTCTCGCAACACATTCTGCATCTCCAACTCATATTGTTCATTTGCTAACGTTATCATACTCGCCTGTAATGCAGCCTCCATCTCTGTATCCAAATCAGTATTCACATTCAATGATTGCGTAGGTCTTACTCCTGTTCTTCTGTTTCTCCTTGGGCGTCTTCCAACCACAGGTGCTGGTTGAACGCCAATTAATGTATCATATATAGCCTCATCTGGCTGTCGAACGTTGTCGTTGTCGTAATTCATATTGATGTTATGTGATTATAACATCAATCCCTAACGTTAAATATATTTCAATTTTAGTCTGAACAAAATGTCAGCACCTATAACTGTGTGAAATCAATAGACAATTCTTCGTTCTTCTTATCGGTTTCCACATCTACTAACCCTAACGAAGCAATTAAATCCTCGCCATCATCGGGCAAAAATGTGAGTTTCTCTTTATCGGGTTCGTCGTCGTCCTCTTCCTCCATTTTCCGTTGCAACGCGCGTTCATTCGAAATTCGCTCCAACCTCTCAATGCTTTTAGGCGCCTCCACTGTCTTATCCGGACCCCCATCTATCTCCCGAACACTGTCATAATCGTTGAACGATAGTTTCATCATGACGGGTTCATCATTCAAATCAGTAATCGACGCAGCCAATGGTTTTTCGAGGTCAGCGTGTTTCTCCAATACTTTATCAAACTCCGCTTTCTTTTCAGCCATTGTATCTTCCTCCGTCTTGTCGTCTTCTTTCGGATCATCGACGTTTTCCACAATCACCTCCTCATCTTGTTCCACCGCCTCTTCCATATACGCGCGAATAATAGATTCCGTTGGGATACTCTCCCGAATGGCCGTCATTATACACTCTTGCACTATCACTTCCGTCTCGCGCATGTTCTTCTGCGCTAAAAGGGGAGCGCAGTTGCGTTCAAACAAGTAAATATTGGTGTATAGTTTGCGCGCCACATTGATATACACACGGTGAATAAATGCATCCAGCTTCGGAATATTCACGTCGATTTTCTTCTGTTTGTTGCCCACACGAATACAGGTGAGGACTTTGAGTTGGATGATATGGACACATGTTATTAAATCTTCTAAATATCCACAACCACTACGTTCAATAATGCGTTTGCGCTCATCTTCGATAATGGTCGAGTTCCATTTGGGCACGCGGCACAACAAAGTCTGGAACGTCATCAGGTATTTAGCTGGTTCTTCACTCGCAACACACATTGTCCATGCTTCGTTAAATATGGATTTGATACCGTCGATAACGAGGGGGGTGAATATGGTTACGAGACGGGCGCACCATTCATCTCGGGAGAGATAGAGATTGGATAAAGTGAAATCATCCATATTTGGGTTGAGATATGTATGATTTAGCGGGGTGTTTCATATTTTGGGAATTTACGAGAATATTAGTACAGTTATTACTTACTTAATTCGACCTGATTAGATAATACCACATTACCATTGTATGTGGTGGTTCCTTCAGGTGAAGCAGCATTAGGCTTACTCTCGTCTTCATCTTCTGGTGATCCTCTAACAATGCGAACAATGTCATTCGGGACTCCAGGTATGGGTGATGATGCATCACTGATAAAATAAATATTTGTGTCTTTTCCACCTTTTTGATTTGCGTACTTAAGTAAATGATTTAATGAACTCTTGACACAATGTGTTCTGGCTTCGCCGCAAACATACACCTTATTATTTTCACCCAATAATGCGTCCATTAATTCGGTGTTTAACTCGACATTCAAATTCTTGTGTTTAATAGCTTCTTCATATGTATCATATCCACCGGGTCTATGGTCGTAGGTTGCGCTCCCATTATATTGCTTCTCTGCTAAATTTGACAAATTTACAGAAGATAAAGGAACCTTAGCTCCAAAAATACTGTACATTTCAGCGAGTTGGTTTTGTCCTTTAATGTGATATTTGACTACTTTCCCGTTTTGTTTAAGGTCATCTAATTTTGTTTTTAATTTTTCATGAATGTTATGACCAGGTGTATTCTCTAAACAGTGATTAAACCATAAGATTGCTTTTAACCCATCTTTGTCGGATGTAGCATTAACTGCATTCACATATTCTCTTGTATATTCGGTTAATTTGGGATCAGCTGGCAATACTTTTATTTCAGGTAAGGTGCGAGTACCTTCAAGAGTATCGGGGGTTAAAATAAATGCACCTGAAGCAGTATCATATGTTATTACCGAAACTCCGTACTTAGATAAGTCAGCTGACGGATTTTCGTCGTGTAATTTCCAATAACCTGTATTACCTATATGTTTTTCTGTATGTGTATCCAATGAAACGTGAATTTCATCAAACATCTGTTCGTTTCCTTCTAATCTGTCCAACATTTCCACTATGGTGGTATAGTCTTGTTCTGCACCAACTACAGGCAATGCCGCACCTTCCCATCCTTTAGTAAAATCATTCTGCGGGTCAATGATTAATAGAATATTTTTACTTACGCTTGGACTGGCAACATCAGAACCGCCATGCATCTTGCGATTGCGGCGACGAGTTCTGCGGCGGTTGCGTTTTTGTGTCCGACGGTTATGCTTGCGAGACTGTTTTCTTCCCATTGTATAACGTATATACACATTATGTTTATGTTGAGGTATGAAGTATGAGGTCCTCTGGACCCACAAAGATTAACGGAGTGTTCGTCCAACGGAACCATCGGTTCCCTGGAACCACATATCGTAATACGCATACTTCAACTTTTTTTCCAGATATGCATACAACTCGAGAAACGCTAAAGTCTTACTTGCATCCGTCTTCGGTTCCAACATTTTGGCCGATTGTCTAAATGTTGCCCCCTTCTGAATCTGCATTCCGGGAGATAACATAGCATTTATTTTCTTCAGCAACTGTGGAGGCAATGGTTTATTCATCGTTAGCTCATTCGTAGCCACTTCTGCGTCAAATTTCGGTGTGCGGAACCCGAACTTGGAATACCATGGAATCCCGTGCAACATAATGTATTGAAGAGATAACATAATCTCGTGTTTCCGGCCTTCCGCATCCACCAATTTCACACGTGCTCGGTCATACAGTTGGATATTGTATTTCACACCTTTGTTGCTCATTGTTCTGAACACATCGGACAGCCGCGTCATAACATCCGTTCCAGATAAGGTGCATGCATCGCCGTACTTGTATTTCACGCGGTCCAATAATATGTGTTTTTCCTCGGTATTCATTTTCAGGTTAAAACACTCGCATGTGTCATCGTCTTCGCATAAATATCCGCGCATTTCAACCAACGCCGGACCATCTGGATGGGGTTTTACAATCATGTCAGGGAATTTTCGGGAGAGCAACCGACCCAAATAAGAAACATCGTCTTCATTCTTACTCTTACTGCTACTGCTGCTGCGAGTTCCCGACGAAGACCGACTTCTTTTTATAGAACCAATACGTCGCGTTTTTGCCGGTCTTTCACTCATTTATGGAGTATAAATAGTTATTATAAAATTGAAATTACATGGGTATAACATTACCTCTGCTAAACCCGAAAAAGATACAAAATGGATTGGCTGACAGTGAGTAATATATTATTGATTGTGGTTGTTATGTATTTATTGTTTTGCAACAAGATTCAGTATATAAATAATAATCAGCTGCGTAAGGAATATTTTGAAAAGTTTAGGCAGATTAATTCGGATATTAATATTTTGCACAAAAAAATAAGACACATGGAGAAGAGCGCAATGTGAAAAATATGGTAATGTATATATGCAGAGTGATACGAAAACTCTTTTTGCATGCAATGCGATAGAGGTTGCAAAATTCAGCCAAAAATTCAAGAATAGAGAAAAAGATACCCCGGAAAATGTGTTGAACATGTTCAAAAACATTGAGACAATCCGACCACACATTAAAGTCAAGATAAACAAACAATTTGGAGCTAAACCAGTCAAAAACCAAAAAATATCCAAGTATCCTGCAATGGCGAAATTTTTATTGAAAAAAGATGCCGACCAAAAAAACGTGAATGCGTTTGTACTTCTTGGGCATGGGGAAAACGCGAACTTTTTCAGATTCACAAAACCCATTTTTGAACATTTGCCCGATGGAACATTCGTAAAACATTATGAAAAATTCAAAAAAGGAGACACGTTATTCATTTGGCAGTGCATAAACAAACATCACCATCCGTTTCATCTCAGTGCAGTGATAAAAACTCAAGATGGTGAAAGCTACAGTTTTGGTTTTGGATTGAAAAGCTCCACGCTTAAACTCAATTTCAAAGTGGGAAACGATTTCATAAATCAAACACTCACTGAGAATTTCGGCAATGCTACTGGCGTGCTATACTCACCTGACGGAATGTTTGAGGAAAAGATGTTGTATCAGGTATCGAATATGAACAATAAATATGTGAATCTCATAAGTAGTGTGGAACTGACGGAAACGCATGTTCAAAACATGAAAAATGCGTTTGACAAACTGGATATTAATGCCGATATTGACAGTTTTGATTGGAAATTCATTCCAGTTCCTTTTTCAGCTTCTTCGGATATGAGACAAGACATGATTGACGAATTAACGACCGAATTGATTGACTCGAAAGGATTAGTAGATGATTCTGCCGCAAAAGATTCAGTTCGAGCGTTTTTGCAGTCTGTTCAAAACGACAACACAATCTCATCCAAATATATATATCATCCAAGCTATAGTATTACGCATGAATACACATATTGCAGACTGTCAAAAGCCAAAGACAAAACACAACAGAATTGTGCGAGCTTTCTCGATGGCATATTCTCGGGAAGCATAGATTGTGGGCTATTAGGGAGTTTTGTCTCAGTTGACCCGGCAAGGTGTAGAAGAGGATATTTGCCAACAAAAACGTGCCGACGACCACCAAAAAACAAATCCATGTCCAAATCCATGTCCAAATCCAAATCTATGTCCAAATCCAAATCTATGTCCAAATCCAAATCTATGTCCAAATCCAAATCTATGTCCAAATCCAAATCCAAATCCAAATCCAAATCCATGTCCAAATCCAAATCTAAGTCAAGACACACATCGAGAAGTACAGAATCCGTATTTTTTCCAGCGAAGGGCGATATATCAAAACTTAAGATTAAATCTAAACTTAATAGACCAGTATGAAACGCACTGAGCAGTCTTACTATAAGGTACGGTTTGAAGGTTGAGAGCCTCATGAAAAACTGACTTTTTTCTCCAACTTTTCGAACAAATCGCGATTATACACCAAATTTCCGGTTGGTTTATACTGAGCAATGGGTGTGTATTCCTTCTTCTTAGCAATTACTGTTTCCACATTTCGCGCATTGACAACACCCGTGTTAATATCTTCGGGAGAGGGACCATCTTTGTTTAATTGATCCACCACTGTTCCATTATGGTCGAGAATCAATCCAGTCTTCTTTTTTATCTCATTTATTTTGTATGTAGGAACCCAATGTTCCCACGATATAAATAGTGTGTTGGGGTGCATGTATCTGATAAAAAACCCGTTGTCTTTCAATTTGGCGACTACAAACCCAATACATTCAGCACACTCATATATCGGCTCACCGAATATGTACTCGGGAACTGTAAACCAAATGTGATGGTCATTGCGTTTCATTCGGTTAGTGGTTTGAATGCGTTTGTATGCACGGTTCAGAATCTTGGTGAATATGGAAAGCTGTTTCAAGTCGCGTTGTTGCTGGCGTTGATATAAATCGTCTAAATTTATCTTTTTATTGGTATCATCTTCGTCAGCCAATAAGATGCAGGACATAATGCGTAGTTATTATATTTGCGCATTATATTTATTTTTTGTTCGGTACGGTGCAGCAGTCGGCATAAAGCTAAATGTTATCTATACGCCAACATATCCACACATTTACTTGTCGTTTTGAACTCTCCCGTTCCGTAAATATCCTGGAGAAGCAGCCATTCGAATAACCCGCCGGAATATACAAAAATGTCTCGCAGACCCAAACTAACCAATTGTTTGTGTTTCTTTTCGGGAGAGACATCCGCTGAATTGCGCCCATATATCACAACCGTTTTATCCGAATATGAATTCAACAGTTCATTGATTACCAGTTCTTCATCGCAAGCAGCTAAAGTTCCCGAGATTAAACATTGTTGTTCATTGGTAGGGAGAGTGTTTATAATCACATATTTGGAGGGCTCTTTCTGTGCGTCAAGCATTCGTTCGAACCCGATTTTACGAGGAACACCGGGAGATAAAAAAGTGGCAATTACTTTTTCCATTATATTCGATTTATTATTAATCTATATAGGTCCTTTGGACACACAACGAATATAAGTTCCGTGTTTAGTTAGAAAATACTCTTATATCTGGTCTGCGTTCGTTAATCTCAAACGCATCCTAATATACATCTCTGTAGCCCCTTACTTACCTATGCTATATCAATATTCATATAATCGCGTTCTTCTCCCTCCACTCCATTTATTTCCATATGATTACGTTCGCTTGTCGGCGTATCGTACAATATGAATAAATTATCTTTGGATCGAGTATATGAAACATAACGCAACTGGTTCTTCTCCTTAATTCGAGTCTCCAGCTTGTCGTATCTGTAATTCCATTTGTTCGTTATTTTTTGGAAATCGGCTTCGTCCACAATAGCCGTTTGATAAGTAGACCCCTGTGATTTATGCGCCGTAATGGCGTACCCATAATACATGTCCTTCTCTATCATTTTAAATCTGTCTGCCAAAATCTCCGAATCGCCTACGGGTTTCATTTTATCCGCCAGACGTTCGCTAATAATATCTTTATACGTGGTATTAATCTTTTTCGCCAATATACTGTCTATCGGTTTAAAATCACACACTAATTCGCTCAAATGTACAAACAATAAAGGGTGGGTTTCCTTAAATGTATATTCAGTATATATGTTATTGTCGAATTTATATATGTCTTCTGTAAATATGACGCATTCTTTCAACTCTACGTATCTCTGGTAATCCATTTTCGTCGAACCGCGCATATTCAACTTCTCCGCAAGGTTAATCAACCGGTGCATAAATTCGTGATTGTCCGGATGATTAATATGAATAAAGAATAGACGATTCACCATTTGTTTTGTGTCGGCAATCGTCAAATTTATCAATTTACCGTTCAAATTCTTAAACTCGCCGATACGATGAGTTCCGGTTAAATTTATGCTCTTCACATAATAATCTTCTCCGTTCTCAATCAATAATTCCGGCCATCCAATATTCGAATACCCAGTCAGCAAATCTCCAACCACAAACTCGTCTTCGTACCCCAAACAATTACGTATTTCTTGATTATGCGTTTTTACCGAACTGTTGGTATACGCTATAATACGACAACTGGTAGTTTCTTCGGGACGATAATGTTCTGTAAAAGTATGATACGCCATACCATATGGAATAATGCCGTCAAATTCAGTCATCTTGGCAATGTGATGAAACTGAAAATCTTCCAACAAATGGTCGCGAACAAAGCACGCCAGTTGAATAATGGGCGACCCTTCCGCTTGTCTCACTATTTCACTCAACCGGATTTTCAAAATACTCGGGTCGGAAAACACAAACGAATCCGATTTCTGCACAACATTCGTTACAACATATTTCGCATTGGGGCACGGAATCTGGTTTGAATCGCCAATAATCAATAACTTTTTGTTCATTCGTTTTGCATAATCGATAATGATACGCAAATCGTCGTCGTAAATCATGGAAACCTCATCAACAATAAAGAGACCATAACTCGACAATTTCTTAGAATTACCGAATGAATATTGTTTTGTTCCCACATAACTATGTTCTTTTATCTTTCCGAGTGCGGAAGCAACAGTAAGGGCAGAAACAGGAATCAGTGTTTTGTGATTGAGAATGTTTCGAATCACTTTCTTCGATTTATGAGTGGGTGCAATGGCACAAACCATTGTATTTTTCTCTTTATTGTAATGGTCGCAAATGTACTTGGTCAGCGTTGTTTTTCCAGTACCTGCAGAACCTTCCAATAACACCGGTTGCTGACCGGATAAATTGGATACAATAAACTGAAACGCTTCTTGCTGGTTGTCGCTTAATATAAATGCACTCATTATGTAGGTATAATTGTAGTTATATTGAATATTATATGTTCGGTAATATTCAATTTTCTAATATTTTGGGCCGACAACGAATATAACGTCTCCTCTCTGGATAGAATGAGATTAATAGAAGTATCTCAGGATTATATATCCTGGGCATTTATAATCCAACTTATTTCCATCTTTGTCAGTAATTAAATTACACTCATTATGCATAAACGGTCGAATTTCATCACGAGCATGATTGTTTTCTGCTCCACAATTTGGGCATATAACCGGAACAACTTCTCGTTCTTCATCAATATCAACCCAAACTATTGCGCCACTTAATCGTGTCCATTCTTCATTTGTACATTTTGGTTTATTTATTCCAAATTTATATTCTTTTTTGTTTTGTTGCATATAAACCGCAATATATTTTAATCTTTGTCCCAACCCGCAACGTGTGTTCTGCCCGGACAAAATTGAAATGATTGCGGTATGTTGGAGCAAACAGATAACTAAACTGACTTAAAACGTATTAAATACACCAAATATGGACCTCTCTCAGACTAAATTGACTAAAGCCGAATGGCTATCTATCGAAGTGGCAGTGAGCGACTCGGAAAAACGGATTTTGCAGATGATTATGGAAGGAGCGGCTGGAAACAATTGTGCGTCGAATGATGCGCAAACGATTCTGTCGTTCATGAAGATTAACAAGAACGATGAAATGGACTATTACGTCTTTGAAACGTATTTTCTCCCAATTATCGAAAGAATGAAAGCTGTGCCTGTTATTCGAGAATGGCTCAAAAATCTGGACAAGAAGAAGATGAAGAAACCCAATCGGTCGGACATGATTCGGATTGAGAATATGTCAGCATCAATGGGTATTAATCCCGACAAGACCGACAAACACAGTGGCAATCGTTGCCAAAAATCGCAAAATGTGGGGAACCAAATATTCGAGTTTGTAATTCTGTCTCACATAGAAGGTGTTTTATCCGCGAAATCTGCGTTTCATGCATACACACTGCTTCAACTAAAGAAATGCATCGTGTCAAACCCGAATCCATACATCATCAACTTAATGGACAAAGTATTGACTCAATATGCACCAAATTCACCCAAGTCTATTCGTGATACATTTGAATGCGCGCAAGAATTGATTGAAAAGAACCCCGATTTGATTAAATACGAAAACCGCGATTTGTATGGACATCAAAAACAATTATTCGAAGTATTCAACGACCGTAAAACAGAACACATCCCTAAATTAGTTCTGTATATTGCACCAACCGGAACGGGAAAAACAATGTCGCCAATCGGTCTGGCAACTAACGGTACTCACGTAATATTCGTTTGTGTTGCACGGCACGTGGGTCTCGCACTCGCAAAATCTGCTATTTCCGTGGGAAAACGCGTAGCCTTTGCGTTTGGGTGCGAAACCGCGTCGGATATTCGTCTGCACTATTTCGCAGCGATGGATTATAAAGTGAATAAACGGTCTGGCGGCATTGGAAAGGTGGATAATTCTATGGGCCAGAAAGTCGAAATTATGATTTGCGATGTTGCATCGTATTTGATTTCTATGCGATACATGTTGTCTTTCCATTCCGAACAGTCGATTATAACTTACTGGGACGAACCCACAATAACTATGGACTATGAAACACACGATTTGCACGAAAAGATACACGAAAACTGGTCGAATAATCGCATTTCTAAAGTGGTGTTGTCTTGTGCCACTTTGCCTAAACCATGGGAAATTCATGCTACGGTAGATGATTTCAAAACCAAGTTTCGAATTGAAGCGACCGAAGAGAACGAGTTGGAACACGATATTGAGCCTGCAGTCATAACTATTGATTCCTACGATTGCAATAAAAACATCGCGCTTCTCGACAAAAACGGATTTCCGGTTTTGCCACATTTACTGTTTTCGAGATATCGCGATGTGTTGGAATGCGTCGAACACTGCAACAAAAACAAATCGCTGTTGCGATATTTCGATTTAGCCGAAATTGTGCGATTTGTTAAATATGTAGATGGCAAATATCCAGTTGATTCGCTCATGCATGTAGACAAATACTTCACCAATATTTCCGATATCACGATGAAATCCATTAAACAGTATTATTTGCGATTCTTGGCTTCACTTAGGGAAGAGGACTGGCCACTCATTCACGCGCACATGACAACGACTAATGAACAGAAGTTAGGTCTGATAAAGGAACAAATTGGTATTCGCAAAACACAGAGTTTGGATGTAAAATACGGTGGAGGAGTAGGATGCGAATTGCGCCGAATCGCAAGTGTGGTGGAACAACCCGCGCAAATACACTCACAAAAACAACCGACTGCAGGTGTGTTGATTACAACTACCGACGCGCATACTTTAACAGACGGACCTACCATATTCTTGGCGGAAGATGTGGAGAAGGTTGGTTTATTCTATCTTCAACAGGCGAATATTCCTGAAAAGATATTCATGTCTATTTTGGAAAAGATTGACCGAAACAATGCGGTTCAGCGTAAAATCAGCGTCTTGGAAAAACAGCTCGACGACAAAGAAGCCGCAATCACTGGAGACTCGGATAAGACCAAAAAGTTGGAACGCGAAGGCGGCGGAAGCCGCGAGACGGCCGCATTGATGGAACAAATTGATGGGTTGCGCCGAGAAATACATAACGTGGCGTTGCCCGCAAAATATGTACCAAACACGTTGCCACATCAAGACGCGTATATTCCGGTTGGATACTTGAAACCGACTGGAGCATTTGCGCCCAATATTGACGAATCTGATGTGCGCGAGATTATGGCTCTTAACGTGAGCAATCAGCGAAAACTATTGCTTATTTTGGGCATTGGAGTATTTGCACGCACAACGGATAGTGGTGTAAATCCCGCGGAAACACGATATATGGAAGTGATGAAGGGTTTAGCACAAGATAAACGTCTGTTTCTCATCATTGCGTCATCGGACTATATTTATGGCACAAATTATCAGTTTAGCCACGGATTCATAGGAAAAGATTTAGAGAATATGACACAGCAGAAGACTATACAGGCAATTGGGCGTGTTGGCAGAACAAACGTGCAACACGACTACACAATTCGATTCAGAGATAATGACGTGTTAGCCCGATTATTCTTACCCGCAGAACGTAATTTGGAAGCGGAAGTTATGAGCAGACTATTTGTAAGCGGATATTAGTCCGGAAAGACAAGGATTGAATAGGTAAGTTTTTTTACCTTTATCCGCGCAGGTTGAGAGTTCCTCCGGAACTTCACCGACAAACATTTAGTCGTCATAGTAATCATCTACTTCATCTTCATATTCATCGTCGGATTCTTCGCCTGAATTTTCTGCATTACCCCCAACAGTTAATTCCAGTGTAGGTTGAACGCGTTGAATTTCATCGTATTTGCCCCACATAATATAATTTGTGTATTTTGCCTCCGAATATTGGTGTGATGTAATGAATGCTTCCGTATCTTCAGGTTGAACTTGGCGCACCGGGCCGAATGATAACCGACCATAATACGGATACACGTTGCTGAACCAACGCAATTTGCAGATAAGCTCACGGTGCAAGTTCGCCGACACAATCTTGTCGGGGTAATACTGAACTTTGAGAAATAACCGCAAGAATGGGGTTAGGTCGGCGGCGAAACGTTCTGGTGGGAATGTGGGGTCAGGACGGATAAATTCTTGAAAGTGTAGTGCGTGCAACATTTCGTGTATTTCTTCGCAGGTTTGCTTAACATTTAAGCCATTCACGTAATTGTTTATGGCATAATTGGCGAATTCGTGTTCATGCAATTTGCGCAGCTTATATACGTCGAATCCGTAGCGAAACCAGAGTTCCAAAATCGTGGGAATGAAACAGAGACTCTCCCGAATCTTCCAATAGATATTGTATAAATCCGATTTGTTGAACGGAATGTTGTTGTATGGATTCCGCGGTATCTGAGGCTCACTAAACAAAAACGACGAATTGGTGAGAGCATTTACAAGTATCTTACATAAGTCGCGGGCCGTAAAGTAATACCGTTTGCTTTGTTGAAACAGGCAGAATGTGTGTTTGTGTGTAAGGTTAAGTGGTGTCATGAATAAATCCGTGTCGATTTTAACATGCGATTTCTTGAGACGCCAAATTCGCGAAAGACGTGCAAATGCAAAATATACGCGTTGCAGTTTGCAAAACATGTGTTCGAATTCTTTGCGTGAGTCATTGTCAGCTACTGAAAAATATTTCATGTAAAACAATTGATGTTTTCGGCGACACCAAGCCAATATTTCCATTTCGGGACTTGTCGAAGACCGCCCTTCGGGACTTGTCGAAGACCGCCCTTCGGGACTTGTCCTAATACAATCAACGAATATCGATTCAATCAACATGTGTGCGACTTTTTGGGGGGTTCTGTTAAGACGGGCGCGCTTTAGCGCGCCAACGCGAATGTTTTCTCGGAGTTCATGCCATACATATTCCGCGTGTTCTTGGTTCAATGCAGTATGCGTTTTTCCAATCTGCAAATGCACCTTTTTCAGAATGAATGCGAAAGATAACATTGTAATGCTGCGGTTTAATAATATATATATTTATTTTCAATTTGTTTTGTAATACACATTTTTATTGAAAAATTGAAATTGTACGTGTGTTCCATTTAAACAATATTACACAAGAAAATGACACATTTACAACCACATAGATTAAGTTTAGTACCTATTCCGGATGATGAACCGGACGGACCAGAATATGAAAATGACACAGATAGTGAAAGCACGAGCCCAACGTCTGTCGTTTGGACAAACGACGCTGCTGTTCAGGAAATCCGCGATTATTTAGAAGACCAACTTGTGGATTCGGCCAATGAATCCACCGACGCAAACTCGACTGTTTTAGGAACATGGTTTATTTCTGAGAATACGATGTATTTAGGATTAAAACTGAATATTTCGGGATATTTACGCGTGGGTGCATTATACACCAAACACTTTGGATATATGTACGAAGCATGGACATACGAAGATGTAGAAAGGCCATACGACATTATGCGGGTTATGTGCGTATGTAAAGACGGGTTTATAGAGAAACAAGTTATTATAAAAACCATATGGATTAGACTGATTCAGCGTCATTGGAAAACCCGGCATTTACGCAATCAATCTTCATTAAAGGGATTAATGTCTGCATACAAAAACTCTCATATATATATACAATGAAACGCCCTCAGCGCCAAAGTGATGGTCATTACCATATCCGGGGACGCACGTTCCCCGAACTCATTGGGTCTCGTCGCCAGGTTTGGCACGGAACCGCCTTCAAAACCGAAGGTGGTTTAGTCAAATCTGACCTTATGATGAACAAGCACAGTCGTATTGTCAGTCGAAAGAAGCATGCTACTGCGAAACGTGAGAAAAGACTTCAGAAGTACGGTTATTTCACCCGCAAAGGTAAGTTTGGAGCAGTGAAGAAATAGATGTAGTATATTGCGTTAATAAATCGGTTATTGTTATATTTAACAGTATTATATGCAATTTAATTCTTTGAACGATTTTTTACAAGATAAAGGGTTAAATATTTGTGAAGGTCATTGTGGGCAGGTTATACAGCAACAAATCGACCTGGCCAACCTCACATCAACGCCTAACATTCGCGTGATGGAAATCGGGTTCAATGCCGGGCATTCCGCTGAGAATTTTTTATCTCATAACCCGACAATGACTTTGGTTTCGTTTGATATCGGACATCACGATTACGTGTTGCCTGGAAAGGAATATATTGATGCGAAATTTCCCGGAAGACACACACTTATTATTGGAGACAGCCAGATAACCGTTCCGGAATATTCGAGAGAACATGCCGGAGAGAAATTCGACGTTATTTTCATTGATGGAAACCACGATTTTCCTGTTGCAAATACAGATTTTGAAAATTGCATGAAGTTGGCACATAAAGACACAGTTGTTATCATGGATGATACAATGTATAACCCAGATTGGACTGCTGGATTTAATATTGGACCGACTCAGGTTTGGATAAACGCGGAAAAATCAAACCGGGTTTTCACCTTGGACAAGCGCGATTATATGCCTGGAAGAGGAATGTCTTGCGGTAAGTACATTTTGTAGGTCCTCACTTCTAATAAAGCACTGAGACAAAGATTAACAACTATGAAATAGATATAAATATATTCGAACGCATATATTTATAGTGTATCTAAGCATGTCTCTCCCGAGATGCAGTTTATTTATAGTGGATAATTTTTACACCAACCCGATGGAGACCCGCAATTTTATTTTGAGCCAGCCTTTCAATGTGAAAGGAAATTATCCCGGACAAAGGACCAAATCATACGCTACCGCGGAAATTCGCGATTTTTTCCAACAATTGGTGGGACCCACCTCAGGGGCAATTACTCGGTTCGACATTCCCGGAGAGACCACAGATGATGCTAACACGTATAATGGTGCATACCAATACACGACCAGTAGAGATAGGTCGTGGGTGCATATTGACGGATACAATAATTGGGCGGCAGTTGTGTTTTTAACACCTAATGCGCCCGTCTCATCTGGCACCGCTTTTTATAAGTATTGCGATGGAACTGCAAATAAGGCCGAAATGGATTTGCGCGGGAATAAGGAATTGATTGACCGCGATAGCCAAGATATCACAAAGTGGCAGCTTGTCGACCAAGTTGCCAACGTGTTTAATCGGATGGTTTTATTTGACTCAACACGGTTTCACATGTCTATGGATTATTTCGGACAAGATAAAGATGACGGTAGATTGTTTCAGGTCTTTTTCTTTTCAACTGAGAAATAGGTGTATAGTTGTAGGGTTGAGGTCATCTGGACAATGCGATTCACAACACTAACATTTGCATTACAGTTTCACGGGTATTAACCGGGTTGCAAAAAACTATAACAGCATCATATATATGTCCAGAACAAAGCGGAACTACAAGAAAAACAGAGCTACCCGTCGCAGATTAAGTTGTGAGTCGAAAGAACAAGTTGTTCGTGCATTCATGGAATTGCATAATTTAGTCAAACTATACCATTGGAACACACACTCATTTTCTGAACACAAAGCTACAGATGAACTGTATGAACGTTTGGGCAAAAATATAGACTCTTTCGTTGAAATCATGCTGGGAAAAGACGGTAGCCGACTCGAACATCTAAGTCGTACCATTTCTTTGAAAACACTCAAAACCAAAACATCTCTCCGCGAAAAAATGTTTGCTTATCGCAAATTTTTGATGGGAATGAATAGATGCTTTGACCCAGACACTGACTCCGACCTACTCAATATTCGCGACGAAATCCTTGCCGATATTAACCAATTCTTATATTTATTGACACTCAGATAGGTTCGATGCTTTGTCCTCAAATAAAATTGAAAACATTTGAAACAATACATATAAACATAAACCTCAAACCTCAAATACCCTATAAAATTTACATTATGAACCGCGTATATTTTAGCCTTCTCAACACAAAATTCAATTCACGCAAAACTGCATATATGTTTAGACGCAGTAGAAAGCTTTCATCGTTTAATAACAGAGGCGGCGGACCAAATAATTATTGGATGGCAGTCGCATTCACAGTTGGACTGATGACCGTTTTACGACGCAATGAACCCGACCCTCCACCAATTGCATTATAAACCTTTATTGGGACGTTAAATATACATATGATACATCACATGTATATCAATCTGGTAAGTTTATCATTATAGACAGACAAAGATTATCCTCGGTAGAATCCCGGAATCGTATATGGATTTCCCTTCAACGCATCCAACACACCTGGGTCTGCTCTATCCATACTCATACCCGAATACACCCCTTTCACAGTAGTCGATTTTCCCATATGTTCCGCACTGGGTGGTAGCTGATACATTGGCGAAACAACTGGCTGGTTGTGAGATTTCAACACCTTATCCATTTCTTTTTGCCGCATATTGATATCCCCATTCATCAGCGACATGTTGCCCTGAACCATGTATCCAGGAATAGTTGTTTCCCTAACATCATTGTTGCGTTGGTTATATTCGGCGTCATAGGTGCGCGCATTCTTTGCACCCACAGAGCCAGCAATACCCGTATAATCGCAAATTCCCAACTGATGACGATTCGTGCTGGAGACCTGATGCCCGGTTGTCATATACGCACCGCCATTTTGATTCGCATTCACATTGTAATGCTGCAATGCATTTTGTGTTGTATCGCGAATGGTGGGCGCAGGTCTGTCGGCCGGATTGTACAAATACGTATTCGCGACCGGCGCCTTAGGATTCTGATAGGGACGCATATTTCCAACCACATTTGTTTTACGCGTAGGCTTCAATACATCCAACAAGGGCGCAACCGCCGCACCAAACGCACCACCAATGATGCCGAAATAACTCTCACTTGTCGTCTGGCGATTATTGATGTATTTCTGGATTGAATCCGCTCCAAATTCGCCATCACGAGCACCACTTTGCCCCATCGCAACCACCGGACCCATCTGATATGGACCCAAATCTTTGTGGTTCGAAGGCATATACATACCTTCGACGTATGTGCCGGGCTGCGTAGCGGCGGCATTACCCGTGTATGAAGCCGTCGTAGTTGTGCGATTGACATCTCGTTGTATTAATTCAGGAATGAGTGTCTGGCCTTTCACTGCACCAGTCGTGGTGAAAAAACGTTCCGGCCCCATTTCAAACGCGGTATCCACCCGATTCTTCTCCATGCGCCCAATGTCTCCGCGTTCCGTGATGCGACTCATCGCCGGACCTTCGTGTCCAAATAGACCGAATTCGGACGCTTTCGGTTTCGCCGACGTGCGCAATTCATCCACTGTTTTCGGCATCCACGTTTCACGTGCCATCATCCCCGAATTGTATCCACCGCCCTCTTGACCGGCTAACCCCGGAATCTCGCGAATTTCTTCGAACGGCTTCACATTCGACATCTTCATTGACGGATTAATACGCGACCGAATGAAATCTGTCGCATTTGGCATACCATGAACCCACGTCGAATTATCCATTGGCTGGAACAAGGGCGCTTGCTCAGATTTGCTAAAGTGCTGAGACCCAGCACCTAATTTGGCATCCAACATGCTCTCTCCCGAATCTTCATCCAAAAGACGTGAATGCGCTGCCTTTTTGGTGAAAGGAACCATGTTGTTGTGTTGGAAATAAGACATATTCACTAAATCGCCGGTCAAAGAACGATACATTTTCCCGCCATCTCCGACTGAACCGCCGCCCATTTTACCTCCAGCAGCATACACAGTATCCGTGTCGGTTGGTTTTATCTGTGCATTGTCCGGGTCTTGATACATGGGCATGAAATATTTGTCGGCGTAGTTGTATGGTGTATCGTATTTATTCAAAATGGAAAGCTCACTGCTTTTGGTTGCTTCAACCGGGCTTTCGTTTGGATAATTGATGTCTGGAACATTTGTGTTCGGGAGAGATGAAAACCCCTCTTTTTGGGGGGTGGGTTCTTCGGTTTGGTTATTCATCACAAACAAAGAACCTAAAGCTAATATCGGTATTGCCAATTCCATCTTTCAATTACTTGCTCTTAAAGTCTGTGCCGAAAATGTTGATATAACATTTATAGTAAGAATAACAACACCACAGATTTACGGTTGGATTTGTTTCTGTGCGGGAGCCCATGTAATCCCGATTTTCTCCTAAAATTTGTGAAATGGCAGTGGATGATTGTTCTCTAAATAGTTCGGTATCTCCGGGCGATAGAAATCCTTCTCCAACATTCGCGTATTGATATTGTCATGAAACGGCTTTTCTAAATTTGCCTGTGGGTTAAAAAACGGGGTCTCCCATCTCGTATGGTCTTGGTCTTTGTACATCCAAGCAGGATGAGATGCGCGAGATTCTAATACATGCTCGGTACTTTCTCTAAATGTCATAGGTGCATGCGACGAAATCGGATTCGCCAAATAGTGCGTCGTATCACTTTTCACTAATGGACGATTGATTCCACGCAATTCACTCTCTAAATTCGTCGTATCTGTGTGCAAATTCGCACCCCATTTCTGCATTCGCATCTGAGCATCCGCGAAAAAAGGCAAATCCGTGCCCTGCCCAGGGGTGAATAAATAATAGTTGCCTACATTTCTACTTGCCTGTGTATTATGGTATATTCTTGCGTCATCGTCGTGAAATCTTGTGAATGACATTGATGTATATCTTATGCGGGGATTGATTCATCAACGTTTCAACAATTCTGCAATGTCGGCTACAGCAAATTCCTCGTTTCTGCGAATCATTTCACGCACTGACCTCTGTAAGCAGTCCAACAACTCTCCCACCTTTTCAGTGTATCTTTCATCCGGCGTTGAATACTGCTTATTCACAAACTCGTTGCGCCAATTGATTTGCAAATCGTTGCTCGGATTGCTCAAATACGTGTGTATATCAAATATGGATTTAAACAACACATCCCCCGTGATTTTGTTCTTCACCAAATAATGATACTCCGTCATTGGGTCCCTCACCGTCTTGAACTGATTCGCCGTTTTGGCCGATTTCAGCCTATCCCAAAACTCATTCCAATTCGAGGAATACGGATAGTCTGTTTTTCCAGTAATGCTGTAGTATATTGCGCGCTTATTAGAACTATTATCCGCCGTCTTACAATCAGTCAGTTTTAAATTTATCTGCAATCCGTTAATAACAACATCACATGATGCTCTGGGCGGCGAAATCTGTATGTCCCACGTCGGGTTCTTTAGCAACAATTTGGAACGCATTTCGCTTAAAAACGGCAACTCTTTCATAGCACTGTCCAACCTACCGTCTGAACACCCCCCACCATGTTGATGGTTTATTCCCGTCTGAGACGCTGCTGCTCTAATCTCATTCACTAAATATGCATACATTTCCTTTTCAATATTGTGTTGCTTTGTTTTCCTATTTTTTTCCGACCAAAACAATAAATCCGGGGGTGCTTCTGCCGGAGACATACAGCGCTCCATTAGTTGTGTAATACCACATATGTCGGTGGTTTGTATCCGCAGTCTTGCGGCGGCCAACGATTGCGTTGTTTGTTTCTGAATTTTGAAAGACCTTGTTTTTTCTTGCTGATATTGATACATTTTCAAAAACATGCATCAATTTTATGTATTTTGACGACCTGCTATTGGAAAAAGTCCCAATCGACCGAATATAACATATCTATCATAAAATCAGATGCATCATATTCATCCATTCCAATCACCGTGCATTCTTGCATTTCAGTCGTGTTATCATCATAACACAGTTGCACACATTTGGCAAACGTGTTTTCATATTTATCAATAAACTCGATTTGTTTCAGCCGTCTTTCATACGAAATCACCGTAATGGATATTTCCTTGCAAGTTAACGGCTGTCCTATTATTCTACTCGCTTCTTCCGACAAAAAAACATAATACAACGGTCGAATTTTCAGCTTGAGTTCCTCTATTTGTCCATAAATCGTTTGTATACGGGTGAGTGTATCCGACTTTAACATTCCGGTTCCATTTGATACAGTCTTATCTTTATTTCCATTCCGAATAACTGATTACCGCAACACACCGTTTCTCTCCCGAATACCCTTTGTCTTTTACACCTCCTAAATATATACCCGCCATTGACAAATCCGCCGGTGTATGTGTATCCACAATGTATCCGTTTTCAAGCAAATATTCCATCACCGCTGGCAAATCGCCCGCTGTTAAATATGACTGTGGATTTTTGGGAGAGGACCGGGTTGAACGGACTAATGCATATTTACATCCCGGTGGCTGTGAATGGAATGCCGATAATTTAGGAGGACGTATTGGTTTCACTAAATGTCGGATTGGTCCATCTGGCATATCGCTGAATGTAATCACTTCATGATACGTTTTCATATATTCATTTCGCAATGGTTCCACAAACATTGTGGTATTTTTGTTGTTTATGTTTAATGGATTATCTTGCCAGTTCATATTTTAAATCGCTTTATTAGGAGGACTATATATAATGTCGAGTGGAGGGAAACTCATAATCGAACTCTTAACCGGGTTCTTTTCCGAAGAAAAAATCAAAACTGCGGCTCTTGTGATATTGTCTCTACTCGTGAATGTGGTTCATGCAACCGGCGTATCTTCTATTAATGCTTACATAATAAACAGTATCCAATCACACAATGAAGCCAACACATACAAATATTTCAGCTTTTTCGTTGTTCTCAGTTTTGCGTTTTTGGTCATGTACATGTTCTACAAATACATACAAAACCAACTTCTCACTAAACTGAGACAATGGATTCGCGAAAGACTTGTATCCAGTTTAATGCTTAACAACAATGAAGACATGGCGAATACAAACTATCCTAAACTGAATACACCTATAAAACGCATAGCCATGGTTTCACATATCATCATGATGGATATCTTTAGCAGCCTTCTTCCAAATATTAGCTTTATAACAGTCATGGGTATTTACATATTGTATTTGTGTCCCCAAATAGGCTTTATGTACGCACTCACCAATATTATTTTGACAGCAGCCGTGTATTACAATTGGGAAAACATGTTGGAACTTAATGAAAAATACGAAAGGGCCGAATTAAGTACTGATGGCGACCTGCTCGAAATACTCAACAATATTGACAGAATCATATATCGAGGCCAAACTCGCGATGAAACCGCACATTTTCGAAAAAATGCAAAACATGTATCAGATACCGCGCTTTCGTTTTACGGATATGCGGATAATTACGGGGGTGCATTGACGTTCATAACAAGTGGTTCTGTTGTATTTATGGTTTTTCGCGCAATTAAATTAGTATATTCGGGAGAGCTCAGCTCATTAACTTTCATTACAATTATGACTATGCTCATCCTTTATCGCGACAAAATATCAAGCATGGTACAAATGATACCCGAAATTGTTGAATTTACCGGACGCATTCTCATGGTTGAAGACATGTTTTCGGGAATGGAACTGGGAGCGACCCCGCCTACGTTAAAGGGCAAAGAATTGGGTCTTTTGTTTAATCACATTCAGTTCAAAAACGTGTCATTCAAGTACAAAACCAGCAATGAACTAACCCTCGATTCATTAGACCTTGATATTCATTGCACCGGAGGAAAAACCATTGGAATCACCGGCATCTCTGGCCGAGGTAAATCGACACTTGTTCGTTTGCTGTTAAAATTGCATTATCCCAATTCGGGAGAGATACTCATTGATGGTGAGCCAATACAGTCAATCGATGCGGACTATATTCGACACAATATCGTTTATGTAAATCAAACCGGCAAATTATTCGACCGCAAAGTTATTGAAAATATCATGTATGCATGCAATTCCCCCGAAAAATGCAAACGTGAGTTCCAACGTATTATGCAGTATCCCAAAATCCGCCGGTTGTTTGAAGGCGTAGATTTGGACAAAAAATCCGGCAGTTTGGGAGAGGGATTATCCGGAGGCCAGCGACAAATTGTGAATATCATAAGCGGATTCGTTGCCGCAGATTCCAAAATTGTTGTGCTGGACGAACCCACAAACGCACTCGACCCAGATTTGAAGAAAGAAGTCATGAATTTAATTCGTGATTTCGGGAGAGAGAAAAACGCGGTTATTGTCATTACCCACGACAAAGAATTATTGCCATTGTGCAATCAAGTCATACATTTGCATTAACCTGTATCGGGTTGGACTGATATAATACGGACATCTTGAGGTGTAAGGACAAAGATTATTTGCATCCAAATTGCGCACGCAACCCGATTCTGCGAGTTTTTGTCTTTTTACAAGCACGTTTTTTACGAATTCTTCTGGATTTTACATGCGTAGAACCACCGTATGATAGATTCTCATCAGTGCCGGGATTCGCAGTAGCAACTGAGGTATTCGCAGTAGCAACGGGGGTATTCGCAGTAGCAACGGGGGTAGTGGTACCTTTTGGAATAATTGTGTTTTTACTGTAAGGTTCTTCCGAAATAAGATATTGTCCTTTTCCACCATTCGGGTTTGGCCCACCTTCCCAAAATATTTTGTTCGTTATTATTTCAGGCGGTTCTTCAATGTTCAGGCCATTCGCCGAAGAAGAATACGTTATCTCGTTCAATGCCGAATTTACTTTCGTTATTGCACTCGGCCCGGATTGTTCCACAATCATATTAATATCCAGAGGCGCATTCGTGCATTTTGGTTGTCCGTTCAACCTGTCATCCGGACGTAAAAGCTTCATTTCGGCGTATGCTGCCGCGCGAGATTTGTTCTTATTTTCGTCATAATTCGAAATCGCATTTATGAAATTACGCATGGAACTTCCTTCATCGAAAATGCCCGTGATTGAGCCCAATGTTGCACGTATTGCTTCAAGCCATCCAGGCGTTCGGAGACTGTCAATTACTGATAGTGCATTTAAAATAATAACCATATATTTCGCATGGTTTTCACTTTGTTTATCATTCTTTTCATCATGAATCAATTTGCCATACGCAATCATCAATATGGGAAATATGTGAATCATTATGAATGTCTCGTATTGAATGTTTTCTTTCGCGTTTATAACAATATCTGCATCTGTTCCCGAAATATAGTTGGCGTCCTTCAATAATTGGTCAAACATCGAATCAGGAACAACTTCGAACTGTTCATAGTCATAGTCATCATCGCTAAATATGCGTATATTTTTGCGGCCCTTTGTTTCATCATATGACATAATAAAATCTTCTGGACTAATCTTATTATATATTTATATTTGCGGATTGAAATATATATTTCGATACATCTTCATATACTTATCCTCAATTTTATGCGTTAAAAAATGTTTCATTACACGGTTAGTCTTTGCAGATGTTGAAATGCGATGCTTGTCATCTCCCGTTGGACTTCCCGTAAGCATTGTTATCAAGAAATACAACGAATACATCCCACATTCAGTTGTTTCATTCTGGTGTACCCACCCCTGGTTTGTTATGCGTTTCAGCGGTTGTCCCATACTATTCGCCTGCGATTCCAACATAGCCATGAACCTGTCAATTTCCTCTTTCGGGGTATTCCCTGCACTGTCAAAGAAGAATAGCAGCCTTTCATCCATATCGAGATATAACGATACCCAATGCGACCCGTATGTTCCATGCTTACTGTGATTAAAGACAAACCCGAACTTTCGTTTGCCCTTATTCATCTCTTCTGCTAAATCAATTGAACACATCTGCATATTTACGCAGCTTTCACCTGTGTATTTATTTTTGGAGTCGTAATCTAACGGCGTTGCGCCCATGTACTCAAACTCGGGATACGCGATTTCGTATTGGTTCATCACTTTGTCAATATCCTCGTTAGAAAGCCAAAACGTGGGGTTCTTGCGCCACAGTTTGGGCTGGTCCGGAGCAAAAAAATACTGGTCTATCTTTTTTCGCAACGCAACATCGTCAATTTTTGACAACCAACAATCCTCTGTTTTGCATTCTCGAGACAACCGCGATTGCAATTGTTTCCAAACAGCTAAAGGTGTTCCCGGCATAATTGCATTATCCGGATGGTCCTTATTGTATTCATTGCGAATTATATCCAACACCTCGGGGGAAAAACAAGACGGAACGCCATTTGCAGCCTTCTTTTTTGCAGCTGGACTACATTGCATTGAAGACCGTCCTTGTGTCGAAGACCGTCCTTGTGTCGAAGACCGTCCTTGTGTCGAAGACCGTCCTTGTGTCGAAGACCGTCCCTTGTGGTTGGGCGTTTTTCCGCCTCTCTGAATACACCGCCTACTTGCCATCATACCGCGATTCAACCCTTTCTTACGGGTTTGAATATATCGATCCTGCATATATAATGAAGAAAGAAACCATATACTATGTATTTTTATAGCACACTCTACACAGCGGGACATACACATCGCTTCCAATCAATACCTGCGCATCGCTTTCGATAATTCTATGCGAATGAATAGCGTTTGTTCCATTTTTACAGCGGGCACATAACGAATTCAGTTTTTGCACACGGTCGCAAAACGGTATTAATCTCAATATGTCTCCAAACGGCTGACGTTTAAAATCCGCGTCTAACCCACACACATACACTTCTTTTCCCATTACATCTACCATTTCAATGACCGTCTCAAATAAATCGGGGAAAAATTGACCCTCGTTAATCAACACCACCTGCGATGTTTCCCATTGGGGTCTGCATTCAGACAATGTATTGCACATTATACACGGAATTTTCACCAAATCATGTGAGCTCACCGACGAATCATTTCCATATCGTGTATCTCCCGCATAATTAATGACACTTATATCCGTGCCAATGAATTTGTGCTTGTTGTATATTTGTATCAGTCGCGTAGTTTTTCCGCTAAACATCGGACCCAATACCAATTCTAAATATGGACGATTCATTATGTGTATGTAATTCATACGCATTCCCCTAAACCTTTTATCAAAGGATAACCATAAACTACATAAAGTTATTATGGGTGAATTATTATAATTCACTCAATTACTCAAATTTAATATGGATTCCACCGAGGTTGTTGTTCCCAAGAAAACTCGCGCTTCAAAGAACGGGCGCAAGGAACCGGTTGAAACACCAACATCCACTGTTGTTCCTAAGAAAACGCGCAAGACCAAAAGCACTGCCAAACTGGTTGAAACGGAAGACCCAATCGAACCAGTTCAAATTGTGAATAACGTTATTTTGCATCTGAAATGCACCACGGCAGACTTGGAAGAACACGACATGTTAATGACACGTCGGTTGATTGACCCGCTAAAATATAATCCCGATGTTCCACCCGAAGTTGAAACGTATGATATAAACAAACTTAACGCGTGTGAGTACGATACCACGTGCCGCACAGCTTCAACACTGACTACGGAATCCGGTTATTTGCGACCAGATTTTACGAAAACCATTAATCCGTTGTGTTGTAAATGCAAAACCAACGAATGGCAAGACGATGTAGAAGACACCGACGCGGAAAAGAGGGAATTGAAACAGAAATTACGCGACCTGAAAGTGCAACTGTACAAAAATTCTGTCGATTGCAACAAAAAATCGGCCTGTTTTTGGGACACATGTGAGTATGACAACCCCGCATGCAGAATCCCACTGTATATCATGGGCGATACTATTCATGGATACGGGTCATTTTGCCGTCCAGAATGCGCTGTAGCATACCTCTTTCAGGAAAATATCGATGACAGCACCAAATTTGAGCGTTATCAACTCATAAACCGCATATATGGCCCTATTTACAATTACAAGAAAAACATCAAACCCGCTCCCAGCCCGTATTACACACTGGATAAATACTACGGGGATTTAAGTATCCAAGAATACCGCAGATTACTCAAATCCGAACATCTGCTGATGGTCGTGGAAAAACCATTCACGCGTGTCTTGCCTGAACTTCATGAGGACAACGATGAACTCATGACGAATGTGTATGGAATAAATAAGGCGTCGGCATCTACGGGCGGAATCTTCAAAGTGAAACGTCAAAGCGAGCGACCTGTTGGACCGAGCAAATCCAGCGTTATTGCCGATAAATTTACAAAATAACTCCCCCTTTTCACATCATGATATCTCTCATGTTTTGAATCAATACCCGTGCGGTAGATGATGCCCCGGTTTGTTTAGCTGCGGGTTGAACCGTGCTAACTTGCTGTATTATCACTGGGCCAGACCGCGCGAAACTGTACGACGGGTTGGACGTGGAGCTCGATAACACAGGTATTTGTGTGAATCTTTGTTGTATTAAGCTGGCGCATATATCATTGTAAATTTTCATGATATCAGCTGTGTGGTCATTTTTCCGCAAAGCAGACAATAAACACATGGTGAATGCACCTTCCGGCGATTTTGCGAAATTGTTGTACGCATCCGCACTTGTCTGAGGGTCGCGGCATCCACTCATCATTATTATATTCGGATTTGACATTGATGTGTTGCGACTGCTCACGGTTTTGGAGAATGAACCATTCACGTAATTTATGGAATACGGCAAATCACACGCCGAACCAGAATGACAACTATCGAAAAAAACCAATGTGCGGCATTTAGACGTATTCAATATAGAAAACAGCTCGTCATCTCGTATCATACCCGCAGTTGTGTAATCCGATGGAACAATTGCTTCGTCCATCCCATCCGTCTCGTCGGCATTCGTATCCTTTAATTGTGTTCCATGCCCACTGTAGTGTATCCACAATTCGCTGTAATTTGCAGACGACGCCATCGCGGTGCGCAATGCCTTTAATATATTCGCACGGGTCGGGAGAGAGGATGGAACGTCATCACGTAAATACGTAATGTTTGCGGGTTTGTAGCCGTATGCATCAATCAGTACGTTCGATACATTCAGTATGTCGTTTATACATCCTTGCAATTTCGCAGAAGGAGTAGCTGTGTAGTTGCATCCTATCAAAATAGCGCGCTTATTCGACATGTGCGAATTCGTATAGTTTAAGCAAACATAAAAATATAAAAACCCAAATTATAAAGTATATAAAATGTCCAAAATTCCCAATACAGAATACAGTTTTGTTATAGAGGGAACCGACATCGTTCTCAAGTTTTCACGGAAACCCCCATCCGACGGGATGGAAATATTGCGCGACGATACCGTACAAACTGTCAAGAAAAAACTGATAATGGAACTGAACCGCGTATATCCAACTGACGTTGCATATGAAGAACTGTTTCTAACCGGATACGTCGCGAGTGAGATTAAAGACACCGCTGACTTTTTTCGCAGCGCATTGCGCGAGGGACAAACAGCTTTGTCGCGTTCCGACATTGAACGGCTGTGCCGAAAACACGGGTCGAATGTCCCCGACGACAATAAAGACAAATATAAATTAGCCGATTTCGTTGGTTTCTTCAAACCCACGCGAAAACTCGTAGTTATAGGCGCAACTTACGCAGAACACAAATACCCCTTTTTTATACCACATCCAAGTGAGCTTAACGAAAAAGACGATGTCGAACTCGACTTCAGCGAAACACAATTGTTGTTTCAATACGGTGAGCTGGTCGATAATGTCATTCACGTTAATATTGCACAAACCACACTTTCTAAATCACAACCCGAACAACATGAACGCATTTTGCGGACTTTCTATCGCGCATTGCAATATTCACACGGCATTGTTAGTGTTGCACAGTTGAACGACAGCCACAACGCATTGGTTGCTAACACAAACGCCGCAATCACCGAAAAAACCGAACGCGCGTTTAACAGCGTGCAGTTGTTTCACGATATATATAACACTCGCACAGAAGAAATGCCATGGACAACGCGCGGAATTTCGTCTGTCTCGTTTTCTGTCAATCATACTTATGGGACCAATACCTTTCCATTAGAATCCATTTTCAAGAGTGTGCATTCGTCGCGCTCCATTCCCATGATTAAATATACTCCTGGAAATAGGAGAGAACCCATATATCGCATTTATTCTGAACGCGTTTCACCAAACGGCCAAAAAATCGCGTTTCTGCATGAAAAAAAAATAACCAAATTGGCGCGTGAAATGGGACGCGCAGGTCAGGTAAGTCTATACATACAGTGCAAGCGAGACGACATCGCATTGTTTCTCCATTTTGACCGAAACGGACAAATCGTCGTAGATTGCGATTTCGCAGAAGTGAAAACGGAGGAAGACGCCGTGGAGTTAATTCGCGCAGAACTAAATACCATATTGGAATTAGTTGGAAAAGACACACCCGGACTCAAACTTCCCGAGTTTTCATCATTGCACGATGTGGATATTTTACGCATGAAATACGTTATGAACTGCGAAATTACAAACAATGTTGTATTCAAAAACATCCCGTGCTTAAATTCCATTATGTTGGTTGAAACCAACGACGTTGTCGCCGGCGCAACATTACGATATATTCGTGTGGAAAATTACCGCGAAATGAACGCACAAACCATGTTCATTAATGATAATCGCGATGACGTTCCCACACTCATGAACGGGCTCATGCGCAATTTTGGAATGTCGGAAGAAGAAGCACGCATGCGCATCATTGCATTTTTCAATGAACACGCAGACATTCGAGGCAAAATCATTGACAACCCCGGATTCATGGTAGATATGCGCATCCCGAGAATGGAATCGCACATTGTTATCACTGTAGATAGAATCACGTCGATGAAATACATTGATTTATTACACATCTATTTTGATAGCATTCTGCGGTTGTCGCAAAAACCCAAAACCACCGCAATCACCAAAGAACACATGGTTCAAGTCTGCAGTGCCCGCGATAAAAAATTGATTGACACTGCAGCCGTCGTTCAGAATTTGCCAGCTAAACCTGTGCTCATGCGACCGGACACATTCAATCTGTTCGATGCATTGGGAATAGAAACAACTGTAGCCGAACAAGAGTATCAGGCTTCCGATGACGATGGTGTATTTTTTGATGATGAAGACGTTGAGTCCGATTCAGAACCACTAAATGCTTCTTCGGAAACGCCTAAAGAACCTTCGGTAAAAGCTCAACCCGAATCATTCAATGCTTCTTCGGAAACGCCTAAAGAACCTTCAGTAAAAGCCCAATCAGAATCATTGGGGTCTTTTCCTGAAGTTGCTAAATCCGAATCATTCAATGCTTCTTCAGAAACTCCTAAAGAACCTTCGGTAAAAGCCCAATCCGAATCATTGGGGTCTTTTCCTGAAGTTGCTAAATCCGAATCATTCAATGCTTCTTCGGAAACTCCTAAAGAACCTTCGGCAAAAGCTCAATCAGAATCATTGGGGTCTTTTCCTGAAGTTGCTAAATCCGAATCATTCAATGCTTCTTCGGAAACGCCTAAAGAACCTTCGGCAACCGACGTTTGTCTATTGTTTTTGACATATGAAGATGTGATTCATGCGGACAAATTAAAAGAAATGAAATATTTCGACAATGAGATGTCGCATATTTACATTCACGCTAAATATCCGAATCGGGTTAATCCTGCACGTCAAAAATATATCATACCAACTATTGTTCCTACAGAATGGGGTAATGACTCGATTGTTCATGCAACGGTTGAGCTGATAAAACATGCGTTAAAACAACATCCCACATCAAAATGGTTTGTTCTATTGTCTCAAGACGTGTATCCGTTGCTAACTTTCGACGAGTTTAGCGCATCACTCAGTCAGAGTGAAAAATCAAAGTTCAATGTCCGTGCAGATACAATGGGGTATATTCGAGTGAATGCAGCGAAAACGGTGGGACACATATACAAAACTTCGCAATGGTGGGCACTAAATGCGGAAGACGCAGCGAGATTAGTGAATGGATGGAACACGCATGTATTGGACCCGTCGAGATTATCGGGAGCAATTGACGAAAACTACGTTTTAACGACCCTTATGTCATCTGGCACATCAGAGTATGATAATCGAGTTGTTGTGTATGATGAATGGCTGCAATCCTCGACGTCATTGCATCCGACTCTGTTCAATTCCCTATTGCAAGCGGATTTGGATGAAGTGAAGAATACAGGTGCTGCATTTATGCGCAAAACTACTCCCTCATTTACAGACAATATACGCAGATTAAAAACGAACACGATTACAGTTGCAGTAATTGGTACGGAAACGAACCAAGCGAATCTTTTTCGTCAAATTGGCGATTCGGACTTTATCTGTGTTGTCATTGCGAAAATGAACACTGTGCTACCCGAAATAGTTAGTCGGGCAATTAAACTTTATAACTGCATTTGGTCGGATATAAACAACGCCATGCGAGAGGTGTATTTTAAATGCATTCAGAAATATGGCGCAACGAATGTTGTTCTGTTGAACGAGACCGGCAACCGAATGCAATCTCCAACGGAAATCCCACCGTGTAAGCTCAAGTATATACACATAACCAAGACTGGGGGAACTTCAGTGGAAGAGTCTGGTGTATGTAGATGGGGGAAATACGATGCGGACATTCGCGAAGCCACTACGAACATATGGTGCAAAGACTATGCATTTTGGCACATTCCGCCACGGTATTTTCACGCGGATAAGCTGCAAGACATGATGCGTAAGCACGATTTATTCGCCACCGTGAGAAACCCGTTTGACCGAGTTATAAGCGAGTATTACTGTAAATGGGGAGGGCCTAAACACAAAACAAATGATAAATATGAGTTTAATGCGTGGATTCTCGACACTCTTACACGTTTGCATACGGATATTCAGAATGGGGTGCTTGTTAGCGGACACTGGGTCCCACAGTATTTATATTTTACGGATGGGTCTGGGAGAGAGATTATTCCATCTTCACGCCGAATCAAGCTGGAGCAGATTAACAAAGACCTTCCTGAAATGTTGCGTAAATATTCCATACAAATCGACCTGAAAAAGGAGAACGAATCTCGGAACAAACGTTTCGGTGTGAGTGATTTGAGCCCCGATGTTATAAAGATGATTTTACGGATATACGAAAAGGATTTTTCCATGCTGGGATATTCAACTAATCCGGGTGGTCCAATCACCAAACCGCTCTACTTTGGCGGCGTCGGAGATTCGGAAATAGACGCAGAAGATGTGTATAAACAAGACCCCACTGGCATGCCTCTCAAAAATCCCAACCCGTTCTTAAAACGGCTTAAACTGCGAGACCCGAGACTATTTTTGACGCGCGATGACGGGAAATACCGTGCGTATTCGACCAAATGTCAGCCCACGGATAAGCAGCCGGTTATCTTGACGGACGAGGAAAAAGAGAAAATAGACCGTGAGAATCCGGGGTCATACAAGCATGCGTTGAAATATGGAACCGACAAAGACCATCAGTTTTGGTATATTTGCCCACGATACTGGTGTTTCCGAACAAACACAAGTATAACGGAGGAAGATGTGAAAGCGGGAAAATGTGGGCGTGTAATTACAGAAGAAGACATTAAACGCGGCAAAATCCCGGCAGATGCACATGTATATGAATTCAATAATCCAAAGACGCACATGAATGAAAAAGGCAAATACATCGACCATTATCCCGGGTTCGTTATGAAAGACGATATGCATCCGGATGGATTCTGTCTCCCATGTTGCATGAAAGACTGGGATAGTGGGCAACAGGGAATCAAAAAACGCACGTGTTTGAACCCTGCCGCAATCAAAGCGGCAGATGGTCGTACAGCAGCTGCGGAAGTTAGACAACAGTTATACATAATGGCATCATATCCTCTCCCGAATGGTCGTTGGGGATTTCTGCCAACCGTAGCGAGTATGTTTTTTGGGATTGATTATAAGCCGTTGATGGATAAGAGCAATACTTCTATGGTAATTCCGGGGCAGTCCGTGTTTTTGCGCTGTGGCGTTGAGCAACCCCATGGTCAATCATTTTTGGGTGTATTTGCGGATATATATTCCTATCTCCAGAAAAAGCCGGAAATTTCAGTGGAAGAGTTCCGCAAAGTCTTGTTGTCTGCAATCACTCTGGATGTGTTTGTGGGAATACACAACGCATCGTTGCCGCAAATCTTCCGCGACAAACGCAAAGGGAAGGTTAATTTGGATAAATATCGGACAACAGAGTTTTATCGGCGGTTGAGTGTTGCAGATGACAAAGACCATCGTGTGTTTTTCGAAGATGCGGTATTGGCTTATGAGAATTTTCAGCGATATTTGAATGATGTGGAATCCGAAATAGACCACACGTTTCTGTGGGACATTTTTTGCGCTAAATTGCCCACTATACATCCCGACGGCGTCAATTTGGTGATGTTGGAAATACTGGACAACGATGCGACCGAAAAAATCGAGTTGGTTTGTCCTACTAACGTCCATTCTGCCAACAGTTTTGACCCTAAAAAACAAACTGTGTTTGTGCTGAAACGAGAGGAATTCTACGAGCCTATTTATCTGTATCGCACAGACGGAAAAGAAATATTCGCGCAAAAAACATTCACCACGGCATCACTGCATCCAAACGTCAAACAAATTATAAATATGGTGGGCAAAATCACTGGTAAATATTGTGCGCCTTTAACATCTCTCCCGAAGGTGTATAAATTCAAACCTGCTATTTCGGCGCATGAACTCGTGCAACTACTTGGAACCGAAGCTAAAACGGCGGTTGTGAATTATCGAAATAAAGTGGTTGGCATTTTCACCGGCAAAACCGTTATTCCGTGTTATCCATCTTCCTTGACTGGCATGGACACGATGTTTATGGACGAGTTGGAACTGTGTTCCGACTACGAAACAACGCGCGACGAACTCATGCGTGTGAATTCGCTTTACCCAAAAATAAATTGCACGCCGGCATTCAAAGTGATTGACGAAGGGTTAGTCGTTGGAATCATTACGCTGACAAACCAGTTTGTCCAAATCAACCCTCCATCTGAGAATGTATTGGATGATGGTGTGGAAATCATGGAAAACCCGAATTGGAATGAAGTGGATATTGCATCGGTGAAAGGGCAGGACAAAGAACGCGTGAAAATGTCGAAATGGATTTTGCTCGAAAGCCAATTTTATTCAACTTTCCAAACTGTGGCGCGAGAACTTCTGAATGACCCTATTCGGTCTGATTCACGGGAACGTATCATCCGTATTGGGTCATCGAATGTGATGGACCATACGACAAAGGTGAAGGACATTGAACGCGTTTTGCGCAAAGTCATGGGACCAGCCGTCGAATTCGCCGAAATGGATGATGGGTTTCTTCTGCACCTCGACAGCGTGAGCCAATGTGGGTCAAAGGACGAAACACCGTATTGTGTGATACAGGACGACGGAACGCAGACAACATTGTTTCCCTCCAAACATTTGTTGTCGGGCATTGACAATGAAACCGTTTATTACGGCAGGTTGGCAGACCAATTGGTGAGATACGGGAGAGTAAAGGCATTTATTCTGTATCCCGAACAATCTATTAATCTTCGACCCACGGAATACAATTTAGATGAAAACGAAATGCTGTTGGTGCATTCAGACATCACCGCCGATTTTTTCCGGCGCATAGATTCGCGCATTATAACTCCGTATGCGAAGAACACGACTTACGAATTTGCGCAGCCGTCAATTACGCAATATTATTCGCGAGACACAATACCATTTGAAACCCAATACAATATAGCGAATGTTGGTGTAGAACAGACATTGGAATGTGTGAAACCGGGACTTATACCTATTGTTGGTAATACGAGGTCTATGTGGGTGCAATCCTTCCCCAAAACTGCGCGTGAGAAGGTATTTCTGGCCTCTCCCGAATGTACCTTTCACATAATGATAACAGTGTTGAAGGAGATATTTAATAAACCGGTTAATGTGGCTGGTATTCGGAAATTGTTATGGGCTGCGTATGCGCCTCACATTGAACTGCATTCTTCTCGAATAGTGAGTGTGCTGAAGGCTCAAGGAAAACATACATTGATGGAGGCAGTGGAACATGGTAGAATGACATTAGAGACATTAATATTTAGCGAGAGTTATTATTTGTCGGATTTAGATATTTGGGTCATGGCTACTCGATACAACCTGCCGATAATTATTTTCACATCTACGTATTTGAAGGGCATGAAGTCTCGCATATCATGGTTGCGTGCTGGTGGTGCGCCTGGGTCAAACTACTATTTTATTCGTTCGGGAACAACTACGGATAAAAACAATATTGGGGAGTACCATTTAGTAGTTCCTACCATGCCATTAACCGGACTGGGTGAATTTAGTGAGCAGTTTAGAACTGCACAAACGGGAGATAATCCTGAACTGGCAGAATGTATTATTTCTTTAGATGCGTTCCTGGGAAGTGGATTAACAATATAATATGCGGTTAATATATATTACCCATGGACCCCGTTGAACAAACACCACCAAAATCAGAACAACCAGAACCAGACCTTGCAGGTCCTGGAGAAAAAGATTTCGAAGAATCTATCCAAAAATTTGTTGTCGAAAAAGCTGCCAAAGATGCTGCCGAAGAAGATGCTGCCGAAGAAGATGCTGCCAAACAAAAATTTGCCGAAGAAGATGCTGATGAAAATGCTGCTGCCAAAAAAGACCAATATCCTGAAGGACCGTCCCCTTATAAATCTCTTAATAAAGAAGACGAAGAAGAAGACGGAGTTAGACCAGCAGAACTAGCAGAACCACCAGGAAAGACCCAATATGGTGGTAAGAGCCGTCGCATAAGAAAGAAGCAACGCGGATGCAGTAGCCGCCGTTCCGGAACTGTCTGGACTGATTTAGTCAAGCGCGTGTTTAACAAGAACAAGCACAGGAGTGGATACAAGTTCAAGCACGCTCTTATGGATGCCAAAAAGATTTACAGAGGTGTTGTTGTCGAACCGGGTCGTGTTGGTCCAGGTGCAGCCAAGAAAGTTGCAACTTCTATATCCAAAACAATTGGTAAATTCGCTGATAAACGTATAGGGATTCGTACCAGACGTCGCGGTTCAAGACGTGGTGGTAGAAGATAAATAATCAGTATTCATATATATTGTGTATGAATACAGAAACGACCTTTACATTCGACCTGATATTTTCATATTGGTTGGATGCATGGTTTGTACTATGGCTTATATCAAATACTATACCCAACCCGGCCGTATTCTTGGCGATTGGGTTATCACAGAATTGGTGGTTTCTCTCGAAAATGTTCTATCTCAATTTACCGACAAAATGGTTATATTTAGGTCAAAGCGTGCTGTTGAAACTGATTCCTCTCTGCATCTCCATTTACGCTCTACCAAAACCAGAAACAAAGCGAAACATAGAAATCAAACGTTCCACTGTATTCGGACTATCACTGACAGCAGCATACACAATGTATCTATGGATAAAGGGCACGACACCGTGGGATTTGTATTCTGCAATGAACAAATCTATACTTTCGGGAGAGACCAAAACCCCTTTTATGAAAATCGCAAAGTATTTGTGAAAAGATATAAAGCCTTTATATTCAGCCACCCATAAAAAATAGCATAAACCATTTTTATGCTGCTTACCTTTCAAGTTCAAAGTGTGTTGGCTTTATTATTTGTCGTTGAAGTTCTCACCCGTATAATCAAAATTCAGGCGCATGATTTTTGAACAAACAACCTTGTCTGGGCAATCCCGGAATATCTATAATTGCCTCTGGGTCTTGGACGGAGCAATCGCGCATCCAGATTTTAACCACACAGAAATTCTTCTTTGGACTCACTGTAATTCCATTCACCAATTTACTGTGAGAGGGTGAAACGGTGAGAGATTCGCCGCAAATCGAGAGAAACAATGCGTTCCATACCTCAGCGACAATCTTGTTGGGAACCTTGTAGGAGAAACAGCCTCCATTCCGGTTCAATTTATCCTCCCACATGGGAGTAATCCCCTTTCGCATGACGAACAACATGCAATACTTGATTATGTTATGAGATACACCATTCACTAATGAGAGCACTGTGTCTGCTCTGTTTATATCCGACATGATGGTTTTATAACTCGATAACTCCCAGCTTTTGTCTTGAGGCAAATGGTAATACAAATTCCATTTGTCCGAAAGGCTGTATTCATGAGTTGTCGTCATATTTTGGTGGGTTTGGGGTGTTCCCGTATTTATTATATTAATAGCTTCTTTATATGTTTTTGGTATTCTTATATGCCGAAATGATACGTTTCAATTTTTCATAAATTTGTATTTGCATATCTAAAGGTATTTATGCGAGTTGCAATTTGTTATTGGGGTTTAACACGTTCAACACTACATGTTGCAGAAACGCATCATAGACACATATTCGATGTTTTGCGAAAAAACTCGGTGCATTTTGACGTGTTTATTCATACTTGGGAAACCGATACGCAATACATCTGGTGGGTAAAGACTAATTCTCCACCAGATTACACCGAACATGAACTACTAACCCCGACAGTGTTTCGCCGAGACTCGCAAGAAGAATTCATTCAAACCATCAATTTCGACCAATACTATTATCCTGACGCCGAACAAGAATGGAACCCACAACTTATCATGAATCATTTATGCGCATTGGAAAGCCAGCGCAGAAGCACCTTGTTGTGCGAAGAATACGCCGCACAAAAAAATATCGAATACACGCATATCATATATGTTCGCCCGGATGCGCGCATATATTCCGATTTGCCGGTGTCTTCTATTTTATCTTTATCCCGTAATCAAATACTACTGCCGAACGAATTCAATTATGAAGGATATAATGACCGTTTCGCCGCAATGAGATACGATATGCGTTCCGAATATAGCACCCGAATCAATAAAATTGCCGATTACCGCAAAAATGTGAGTTTCATAGTCAGCGAGCCATATCTTAAATATATTATTGATAATAACTACGAACCTTTATTCTGCTATTTTCATTTCAGACTGGTTCGTCCCGCTGGAGACGAAGTATAATAAATCTGAAGTGCGTTTCACCTCATACTCGTCGGTGCCCAACACAATATACTGGTCCGACGAAAAATGCCGCTCTTCAATATTATGGTCCATAACAGTTAATACATAATGCTCATCAAACACATAATCCACTGAAACCGGTTCTTGTTCCAGCAACCACAACACAAACGCCGGACGAAACAGCGCATTCCCAACATACATCATGTTTTGCGGGACATGGAGATGTATCGGCTGTTTCATGTGCGGATGCATGTATTGCACCACAAAAAACTCGACATGACTCTTTTGCGGAAAAGATTTCGGGAGAGGAAGGTCTGGCGCAGTTATTATATACACTGGGTTTTGCCTCGCTACAATCAATACATCTCGACCACATTTCATCGAAGCCAACACTTTTCCTGCATTATGACTCGATTCCAATTCGTCCAATACATTCACTTTTTCCCCGTTTGCGAAATCGTTGGCAACTTTAAACCAATGCGGTTTCGGCTTACCTTGATTTTTTATATCGCAACATTCAGATAAGATAGTCTCCTCTCCCAAAGACACGTGGTATATATTAACACTTGCGTTTGATTGAGCCAGACGACGATGCATTGCACTCAGTGCAATATTACGTGCCAATATAAATGGAGCCGACACAACCGCGTATATTGTATCACTCAGCAGCCGAATTGCGGGATATTGCGTGTAATAATTGTCGCAGAAATGATAGGCGTATATTTTTGTGCGGTTAAACAAAAAGAGTGCATCTATACCAACACACTCAACCCAAGAGTTCATGCTCTTCATGAATTCCATTAACGGCGGGAAAAACCATTTGTGAAATGGGACCATTGTCTGGGGGGGGATAATTAACCATAGAATGATTTGTTTATTCTCATTCGGGAGAGAATTATATAAAGATATTCTAATACTACGTTTAACCAAATATGGCAGAACAATGCATTGAACATAAAGTGGTTATGATGTCTTTACCACAAGTAAGTTCTGACCCGCGAAATTTTACGAAATATTACGACGAAGCATTATCTTGCGACAGCGATGCCGACGACACAAACACATATGTTTCGTTGTTTGACTCACTCAGCGAGGAAGATATATTACATCTCGAAGAATTTGCACACATGTTCTTCGACGATTATATCGCAGAAAATGCCGTGCAAATGTCCAGCGTCGATTTCAAGCATTGCATGTGTGTCGAACTCGCGAATGCACTGTATCAAGATTTGTCGTGGTTAGACCTCTGCGATGCCGACCATATCCCTGAAATACGCGATTGGGTAGAAACACAATGCGACCTCTTTTACGTTTTCGCAGACATCCCGGAAAGACAAGAATCCGATGACGACCATAAAGACCCAGCTGGATTCGACGACACATATTTGTGCTCGCAGTCTCAGCAGAGAACGCAAGAATGGTATGCCGAACGCGACAGCATGATTACAGCAAGTTCGACGTGGAAAATATTTGCGTCCGAATCGCAACGAAACAGTTTGATATACGAGAAATGTGTCAGACTCAATAATGTGAGAAGGACCTATGCAACATCAAACACCGAAAAACAAAATCCGATGCAATGGGGCGCGAAATATGAGCCGATTAGCAGGGATTTATATTCACACAAACATGGCGGAATAGAAGTGAAAGAATACGGTTGTATCCCACATCCTCAATACCCCTTTTTAGGCGCCTCTCCCGATGGCATTACTGCAAATGGTAGAATGGTAGAGATTAAAAACATAGTGAATCGGGAGATAACGGGGGAACCATTGGAGGCATATTGGATACAGATGCAAATACAAATGGAGGTGTGTAATTTGGACGTGTGTGATTTCGTGGAGACGCGGTTCAAAGAGTTCGATTCCGAACGTGCGTTTTACGAATCCAATGAAAAAGTGCGCGGTGTTATAATGCATTTCATGCCGCGCGTTGATGTATTCACTGGTGAGCAGACGGGGACACCTGAATATGTGTATTCCACGCAGAATATGCCATTAGATGAATTGAGTATTGGCGAATGGATGAATAACGAAAAATCGGTTCGAACCGACAGTGTTTTGTATTACACATATTATTGGTGGTTAGATGAGTATTCGGAATGCGTCGTTAAACGCAACCGTGCGTGGTTCGAATCGGCCATTCCAGAGATTGAAGAGTGTTGGAATACCATTGTTCGGGAGAGAGAAGAGGGTTTCTCACATAGAGCGCCCGAGTCGCGAAAACAGACGGTTGCTGCATTATTGACGGCAGTCGAAGATTCGGATACACATATGGTAAATTGTGTATTGCCGGAACACTTTATGAATATTGTGAAACTGGAGTAATTATTCTTTCACATCAGAATACATAATGAACAGTCTTTATCGCAGATATGCTCTTTTTCTCGGTGGGTGCATTCCACTTCGTATAATTTTAGCCTATATCGCATACATTGCATCCGCTAAAATTCTCCAATACATGGGATACATCGCCATATTACCAGCTATCGGATTCATCTACATATTCCTAACTGGTGCCCGTAAAACGGGCGCGGAAACCGGAGGCGCGCCTATTTGGTGGAATGATATAAGACCCATTCATGCCGGGTTATATCTCGCATTTGCCTATTTAGCTGTTTCGGGAGATAAGTTGAACGCATGGAAATTTCTGGCGGCCGATGTCGCATTGGGGCTATCCGCGTTTTTGGCTCATCATGTGTTTGGCGCATTATAAAAATGCAAACAAGTATAAACACATTATCATAGGTTGTTTATACATGCCCGCTGAAAGATATATATCAATTGAATGCCGCAATGAAACCGAATGCGCGCATATTATTCGCGATTTGAGAAACAGAGGAATATCATGCTCCGTTGTTAAAAATGGACCGAACACATATGCCGACCATTTTTTAGCATATTTTAGCACAGATGAACATTTGAATCACATACGCAATATGTTGAATCATTATAACTTGATTCGCAACGACGTTATGTATTTATCTCCAAAACAGCAGTCGTGTATGCGTTAGCTGTTATCGGTTCAGCACGTAAATAATAATTATAATGATGAACAGAACGATAATAAAGATTGCGTTCTATTTATAGTAATCCATAAACAAACCAATATGAATACTGCGATAATTATGATTTCGGACCGCGACTATTCTTCGTGGAAATTCGTTGGGTCCGATTCTTCACCCATTGAATGTGTTTTACCGACCACATTCAATACCCCACATGGTTTTAACCCATTAACAACCCGGCTTTTCACACGAGACGTGATTGATTCCACAACTGGCGAATTGGTGCATTCGTCTGTTCGGTCAGGTATCAAAATCGCGGGCGTGTTGATGTTAGAAGGAAACAAGAGTTATGGTCGCACAGAAAACAAGAAACGATTGTTGTATCGCTGTATCCCGGACGACAGATATTTGCCGGTATTTTTGGTTCCATACGAAATAAAGTTAGGGTTCGAGAAAAATGTGCAAAACAAATACGTGGTGTTTCAATTCGACTCGTGGAACGACAAACATCCGCGCGGGATTTTAACCGAAGTTCTGGGAGATGTAGGAGATTTAGGCGCATTTTACGAATATCAACTTCATTGTCGAAGTTTGAACATCAGCATGAGCGGGTTCAACGCGTCTGTCTCGAAGACCGCACTTATTGATAGTCGGGACGACGACGCAAAATGCATCTCATCCGGAAAAGAGCCATTCATATTCAGTATAGACCCAGCCAGCTCATTGGATTATGATGACGCTTTTTCCATATCCGACGTGTTGGGAGAGACCGAAATATCTATATATATCGCCAATGTCTATGTTTGGCTCGACAAGCTAAACCTGTGGAAATCTTTCAGCAAACGTGTCAGCACCATTTATCTGCCAGACAGAAGAAGACCCATGCTCCCCACTATTTTATCAGATAACCTTTGTAGCCTTGTTAATGGAAAAGCGCGACATGCATTTGTTCTCACGGTTCGGTTTGATTCGGAGACCAAACAGTTTGGACAGCCTACGTTCTCAATGAGAGAAATTGTGGTGAGCAAAAATTTCGTTTATGACAGCAAAGATTTGCTCGCAAATCCGCACTACATGCGGCTATACGAGATAAGTAAAATGCGGGATGCGGACATACAAGATAGTTATGATATGGTGGCCTCATGGATGATTTATATGAATAGTATTTGCGGCCAAACTCTTTTTCGGGAGAGAAAGGGAATTTATCGTTCCGTTCAACTTATGCATAAAAATAGACACACATCACAACTTAACGCATCCGACGCGGCGAAACAATGCATCAAAAATTGGCGAAACACCTCGGGGCAATATTGTGTGTTTAATGAAGACTCCATGCAAACTCACGAACTGCTTGGTGTGGAACATTACGCGCAAATAACCAGCCCCATACGTAGGTTAGTCGATTTATTGAATCAAATGATGATGATTGAATTGTGCGGGGTTTCATTGAGCACAGAAGCGGCGGAGTTTTTGTCAGGATGGCTTAAACAAATCGATTATGTAAATACGGCAATGCGGTCTATTCGAAAGGTGCAGACGGATTGCGAGATACTCTATAGATGCAGCCAAAACCCGCAATGGAAAAATACCGATTTGGAAGGAATTGTGTTTGATGGAGTGCAGAGGTCGGATGGAACATATGCGTATATGGTGTTTTTAGAGGAACCCCGCATTTTGGCGAGGGTATATTCCGTAGAAAAATGGGAAGAACATGAAAAAAGGTTTTTTCGGGTATTTTTATTCGATGATGAAACTAAACTATGCACCAAGGTCAGAGTAGTAGGTGTATAGTAAGCCCCATATTGTAAGTCCATTGTAAATCCATTGTAAGTCCATACCACCATCTAAATATCATCAAATGATATCTCGACATTATTAATCATTAAACTGCTAAGATTTGCACCCAATTTACTTACCTGTTTATCTTCAAAACATTCATCCATTGCATCGTCCGCTACAAACTGAATATCTTCTCCGGGATTGTTGTGTTTTCCAGTAGCGAATGAAAGGTCAATCACACCAGCCAGTTGGTCAATCTCCGATTCATTATACACTTCCAATAAATCGCAGTGTTTTGCTTCCGCTTCCCAATCTCGTAAGCCGACCAATACTATCGCTCCCGCTCTCACAAAATTGTCTCGTTTTGACCGACCGGTATGCTTACCTCGAATATGACCCATTAATTCTTCGCCGGTATCGAGACTGGCGGCAAACATTCCATTACCGTACATTTTTGAAACAACGGCGATACGCTCGAACTCTTCCTTGGGCACACGCAGCCTGCCACCTCCCTTGTTCGAACCATTGACATTTTTGCGTGCCATTGACTTTGCGCGCTTTCCTCCAGTAGTATTCTTTGGCATCTTTTATTCGTGATTTGCGGTAAAATTTTTTCGAAGTATAGTTCTTACTTTTTTATACCATTCGTATTAACACATAACGCCATTTCAATTTTATCGTTGCCGGACAGATTCTATTACATAACAAAATTGAATTGTTTTTAACACAATACATGTAGTGCATAACAATCAGAACAATATATTTATGCACCAAAATGAGTTATATAACTACCGAAAACGCCGCCAAACAAAACATCGCAGACCGAGCTGTGCGTATGATGATGTCGCCGGATATGTTTTCACAAGAGACACTATGCAAAGAAATGGAACCTTGCGTGAAACGACACATGGACCGCGTCGGACCATTCAAACCCGAACGCAGATGTTGCAATAGCAAAGAGTTTTGCGAAGTGTTTGATGCCGGACCAATGGGACGCGGGGTTCGAGCCAAACGCACCATTTGGGCTAATACACATATTGGCTGTTATACGGGTGTTCTGCGAGCGAATTCCGACAAGCATACAGGTGATTGGAGATATAACTATACGTATGCGTTGAAAGACTATTATATAGACGCTTCGCAAACAGATACAAATACTACGTGTATGATGGCGTTATTAAATCATTCCGATAAGGATGAAAATGTGAGTGTGGAGTATGAATTGCATGAAATGCCGGATATGAGTGTGGAATGCCATATTGTGTTTATCGCAAAACGTGCAATTATGAGAATGGAAGAACTTTATATTGATTATGGGCCAGATTATTGGAGATATGCTAATAAAATGGGGGTATTCGAGGTAGATATGTGCGGAAACAAGTATGCCAAGTGTTCTGACCCCCCGAAACATGTAAGTATTCTTCGAGTGGATGAATCCGATGATGATGAGTGGCCAAGTGAAAAGACGAGTCCGTATTTTATTTTGAGCAAATCCCAAAAGCTCATAACAGATTACATGGTGTAATAAGTATAAATGTAATGTGATGTATTACATTTATTCAAATGGGACTGTTGTCTAACTTAAAAAACACTATCGTATCTTCTTCCATTTTTACTGGAGCGAGGTTATTAGGGATGGCTTTATACACAACATACATAAATTACATGGACGCCCCTACGCAAGAAGAAATCAACCTTTTGCGTAGCGCAGATTTTGGAGACATTGATGCCTTGCGTTATTATTACACAACAAACCCCGAATTGTGGAATAACAAATCGCGAAATGTTGGTATAACATTATGCTTGAATGGTCATTTGAACTGTCTCAAATATTGGAACGGTAAGGGATGTGAAATCGAACTGTTGCATGACGCCGCATCGCAAACCAAACACATTGAATGTTTCAAATATTACATTCAACAAACAACCAAAACAACGGGATATGACATATACAATATCATATGTTTCGACAATCTCGAACATTTGCGCTTTTTAGTGGAAACATGCAGGTTTCCTATTCTTGGGATGGACATGCACATAGAATACAGTGTTGCGGTTCGAAATAATAGACACACCATACTCGACTACTTACACGAACTCGGATTTCGGGAGATATGCGGAAAAATCGTGTGCGTTCCCACCAAAGAGTGTATGTATGTATATCCTTCCGAGGAAGAACAGGCATTGATGCCGACCCTGCGATTTTTAGATACAGCATATTGGGATGGACAACGCAAAAATGGGTCAAGCATTAACGGGGGAATTTGCTCATATGAAGAATACCCTAAACCCAGCTACATTTTGTCGAAAACCAACACCAAACAATAAAATTGAAATAGATTTTTGGACGAATTTGAACCGCATACACATTGAAATTAACAGAGTTGCAAATAATAACAGATAACTGAAAATGAGTCCTGCTTACAGTAAGAATGTGTTTATTCACGATTGTATGGAATGCGAAGAGAGTCATATTGAAACGTGCGACGCGTGCTTATCAAATCCGAGTCCAATAAAGGACCCACATGATTGCAGATGTGCCATTATAACTGTTTGCAAAGAGTGCTGTGTTTTGAGTGGAAAAATAAATAATATGCGTGAAAATATTGCTAAATTGGAATCTTTAAGAGCACCTGCACTTTCCATACAAATGGCTCATGCAGATTTGGCAAATATGTTGGAAGCTATAAATTGTCAATACATATCTGATGATATGCATTGATAACCGTATTGATAAATTGGAACAAGGTAAGTATAAACCCTTTTTTAACGAGCATGTTAAGATTTGAGTTCCTACCGACCAACAACAATCCTTTGTCAGATAAAGATTAGTTAGGTAATTTGCATTCCGGTTTTGGCACAACAACTTTGGTTATGAATGTGTATTGCCGTGAATTGCGAACCGTGTTTGAATACAGCATTTTTGTGCTAATATTTTGCTGAACCGGCTTTTTTTGTTCAATAGACGTGGTGAATCCATCCAATGGAGTACGAGGCCACCTGGTAAAAGCTCGTCGTGGTAATGGCATTTATATTTTTTGAGAAAAGAAAGTGTGAATATTAGTGAATATTTGTGTATATAAAATTGAAAAGCTTTTTTATGTAGTATAGAGAGTACTAATATATATGTAAAGTATTGACTAACACAAATGGAAATGATTCGAAGTAGATTTATATTGATGAATACGCAGAGTGGTAA
>JACCDO011935061.1_pt1 | contig 93864 bp, 88 predicted proteins | sample 7446101 | NCBI WGS metagenome assembly JACCDO01 (sample SAMN15323440, study PRJNA562643) | freshwater metagenome | isolation source: river surface water | place: USA:Blue River Watershed | collected 2017-08-16
AGAGAAAAATGTACTTATGATAACCACATCCAAGTATTTCTTCATTTCGTTGAAGCTAACGGTAAATATTCGGATTTTAAGTTTGATAAACGACCATTGCTTGGCATTAAAAAATAATATTTTCCCTTTACTTTTTATTATATATGTTATAGATCTGTTTATTTTTTATCACATATGATATATGGCTAGCTATTTCTGGGGGAATACAGCAGTTACTTCCGTTCAACAAGTCCAATTTAGTCCTGCATTTAGAACTGCTACTGGTACATTGGGCGTCGCTAGCCCGTTCACCAATGAATATTATCCAAGCATGACATTCAGTTATCTAACAAACTTTCATAGCGCAGTTGACACTCAGCCAACAATTCAGTTTTCAGATACTCGTTTTAATACTGATATCGACGGAGTTATAACATCTATTTTTCCAACAAATATGTGTCCTAGGGTTTTCACATTCGGGACTGCTGGGTCAGGTACATTATCAGTAGGTGGTGCAAATGGATTATATTTACTGTTAAAAGGAGGAGGCGGAGGTGGGGGGGCGGGTGGAACCGGAGGACCATCCATACCAGCGGGAGGAGGAGGAGGAGGAGGAGGCGGAGGAGGAAGTGGTGCGGTTCTTGGAACATACATTCCAGTAGTTCCAGGAACCAATTTTACATATACATCAGGAGCGGGAGGAAACGTTGGCGGAGGACTGTCAGGAGGACCCGGAGGAGCATCAACTATCAATTACAATTCAATAACATACTCAGCTGGCGGCGGAATCGGCGGAACACGTGGCTTTAATGGCACTAGTCCAGGTTTTCCAAGCCCCGGGGCGGGGGGGCCCGGTGGAGCGGGTGGAAATGCATCAGCTGTATCCAATCCTTTATTTGAAGTTGCATTATCCGGACCGTCTGGAAACGCGGGCACCACTGGTCCTGCCCCAACAGGAGGAACCGCAGGAAACGGAGGAATTGGTCTAAATTTTCCATTTGCAGTTAATAATCCAACGTCATATAACGCCGGCGTATTATCTTCATTTGGAAATGGCGGACCAGGCGGTAAGGGAGGGGCGAAAAACCCATTCGTTCCTGCTGCTGCTCCGGGAATAAGGGGAAATACAGGAGCCATTCAGGTATTTTTTTACTTTTAATTTTATTTAAAATATTATTATATAGTTTAAATAAAAATAATTAATATATAAGGATCTTACCGTTCTCTTTATGTTTTAACATAAATTCAATACGTAATACTTGAGCGTTACAATTAAATGCGCCATTATTAATGTAACTCTTAGAAGGGTATATTATACAATCACCCTTTTTTAAGCTAACTTTTGTACCGTCATTAAACCTATGTAGATATCCAGTTGTATCATTAATATCGCTCATGGCTATATCAACTACAAAATGAGATTTAGTTATATTATCATATAAAGGTGTTATATTTGCAAATGTAATATTTATAACATTAAAAATGAATTCATTAGCGGATACGTTATATATTTTACAAAACTCAGTAAGTATATAATTATCAATTATATATTTTAATATATCGCACGCTATTACTGATTTCTCAGGAGTTATTTGTATAGTAATTTCTGTTTTATTCAATGTTATGTGATATTTTAACCAATCGCATATAACTGGATTGATTACATTATTAATTATCTTACGTATCAAAAAACGATTTGTATAATTAATAACACGTTCTTCACTTTGTATATCACTCAATGCCAATAAACAATTTTCTAGATCTTCTGAGTATTTTGTTAGTTTATATACTCCATTTTTTTTTAATATATCAGTGTAATTCATTTTTAATTTATTGTAAACTATTATGTCGTTGAAAAATTCATAATCAAATGAAAAATCACGATTTAATGTAATCTGGTCGTTAATTACAAGGTTAAATTTATAACTTGAATCAACTGCTTTTAAAAGTGAAACGCTATTTTTTAATCCATTTCCTAAAGAAATGTGTATATAAAAATAATAAACATTAGAATCACAAATTATAGTTGTGAAATTTTTTGAATTGTAATAGTATATGTTGTTTTTCTGAATGCTTCCGATGTATATTTCTGAATTTTTAAAATCTTTATATTTAAAATTGTTTTTATCAATATTTGTAAATGCAATAACATCTTCGTTCTTATCTTGTAAGCAAGTTATGCAATAAATACCCTCTCTTTCTGAAAATGGTAAATTTTCGTTGCGTATCCCGTAACTAATATCAAATTTTAAAGAATCTTCGTTTTTTAAATTTAAAACGTTCAGTACAACGCTAACTACATATTTATAAATTTTGGAATTATCAATATCATTATTTGTATCATCTAGATTATATATTGTATTTTTATCTAATTTATCAAATGATGGTAGATCATTAATTGTATATAACAGGGGTTTATCCATATTAAGGATACTGTATTATAATATTTAAATTACTTTTTAATTAATAGAATTAGATGATGTATATATCCATCCTGTTATTATATATTTATCACTTGATATTGGCATCTTTCCGCAATGAGGAAATGTCCAACATGCCGGAAATAAAATTAATTTACCAGCAGTTGGTTTGATTTGATATTCTCCGTAAAATGTGGTCTCTCCTCCTTCAACTACGTCGTTCAGATACCATAAATATGTCATGAATCTACTTCTTGATTTACTAAATTCAATCAGTGAGTCTGTATGATATATGTATCTTCCGTCATTTGCGTTGTATTTCTGTGCCATAAACTGATCTATGTTGACATTCTCAAAGCCTATTTTATAATCATCAAGCGTCGTACAATTGTACTTGCTTTTGAAATCTTCGCTAGTATTTAGCGCTGATAAATGTTTCTTTAAATTATAATACAACTCATTACGCAATATATTATTTATTTTGTTCCATTCAGGATCACCCATTAACAGATCAGTTGTACTTTTTATTGATTTATGTATCCCTCCAATGGTATGGCCGTGATATTTCTTATCTGAAGCCTCAAATATTTCTATTATTTCCTTACAAATTTCAGATGACAACGAATGATTATTTCTATAAATAAATTTTGTATAAATGTTATCTGTAAAATTATCGTCTATTATTATCATTGTTATCTGTTTACAACTAGCATTTTATATTGTTTTGTTTTTATATCTAAAAACTGCAGATTCACTCAATTCATGCCTAGAAATTTTGAATATAATCGTAATTTTCTTATTGCGCCTGCATGACAAATATATCTTACTATAACTCGTGTTCTGTATCTATTTAGTTTACGATGCTTGCATTTTAAATGAAGATTATCGTTAACATAATCACAGTTAAATTTTACGCGCGTATCAAGTTTTATATTATAATTGTAAAACTCAATCATGATTACTTAAAGAGTGAGAACCTTATTATAATTACATTTTTAATAATTTAGTGCGATCAGGCGGTTCAACTTATTAGAAACTTCAACTTACGTTTACTATCATATTCATCTCCAAAGTAATATAGTTTAAATTTCGCATCAGAATAATCGGGAATATCAATATTAGTTTTAATCTTTCCGAACGTCTTGAGGTTCTCTATATAAATTGAATATTGATACATCTTGTTATATAATAGTTTTTTTCCGAAAACTACTCCATTGTGTTCACGTTCAAATGTTTCAGCGGGCAATGTCATTAGTTCACATTCATTCTGAGTTTTCCTAATTGATTTGGTTTTGTCGTTTATAGACTTGATATTTTGTTTCCACTTCTCAATAAACTGTGCGGCAACTGAACTTATCTCAGACATTCCAGTGTTTTTAATAAACATCGTCTGGTTCAATAAATCAACTAGCCTGCGAATCGGACTGGTTATGTGTACGTATGCGCCTATATTCAAAACTTGGTGACTCATATCCGCATCGTGAGAGTATGTTGAATACTTACAATTCACGTCATTCCAATTGCGAATTACGTTTTTTAACTTGTTTGTAGTATTCTCGTTGATAGTAGCCGTTCTAAAAATACCATCTTTTGCATGAGCCAAACGTTCTCCACATCGCGAGTTCATATAGATCATCCAATACTCTATCAGTTCGTGCGTGTCGCCAATAGTTGGGTCCATCTTCCGCGTTATATCCATAAACAATTTACAGTTTGGGTTAGATAACAACCGTGGTTCATCATATGCGAAATTGGAATGTAGCGAAATCTCCACATTACTGAATTCTGGTTCTCTCAATACGCCCCCATCTGGGTTTACGAATACATCCATACAGAATGCGAATCTTGATTGATGTTTCAATAGACTACATAAATTTTCGGATAAAATAGTTGGAAGCATAGTTCTCCTCTTATCAGGTAGATAGATTGTGGAAATGCGATTTAATATATAATCCCATAGACCGAGTCTTTCAATCCACACATATACGTTTGCAATATAAATACTTATTTTGTATCCAGGTTCTCCAATAAGAGGTTGGATGCTGAATGCGTCGTCAATATCAGTACATCCTTCCGGATCAATAGAATATACAGGTACATCAAGTCGCGACTTAATACAGAATCTATTATCTGACCGTATAGATTTACATATACCTTCACGATCCTTGGTAAGTTCTCTCACTTTGCTAGTAAATTCAGAAATGGAATCGTGTACGTTTCTACAGTATAACCTGTATTCATAGTAAGCCGACATAATGCTAACGTCACCGATTGTCTCTGTAATTATGCCCCTAGGATGTTTATCATTCCAATGCTCATATTTAATAACCACATACTTATTTTTTATATCTTTGGAGAACCCCAGCTTTAGCTCATACGGTATCAAAAATGGAGGCAAATCTCGGTTGTCTGGAATACATTTATACAGAGCGCGTTTACCTGTTTCATTTTTACCATATGTCCTGTTTCCATTCAATATCAAAACGCCAGGGATAAGTTCTCCTGAGCGAATATAAGAATAAATAAGATCACCAGTGTGATCTAAAACGTCATTTGAAAATAACTTGTGCGTTTCTATAGAAAGCGCATTCAATCTCGGGTTAGAAAGTTCTGGTTCAGTTGAGTCAAAATTATAGAATATGAATTGTCGGTTCTCTACTATGAGTTGATACATGCATATAATTATGCGATTGTCTTTCTATATACATTTGATAAATAATCAATTAAAGTTTTGTTAAAACTCACAGGACCTTATCGAATATTAGGAATATATTTTATGATTACATATTATATAATGTCAAAAGAAGAGCAAGCTTTTAAAGAATTACAATCATCAATGCGAGAAAGTATGAAAAAAATACTTACAGATCTTAATGACAGCGATGATGACGAACCAATGCAGACAAAACGCATGGAAGAATCTCAGCTTAGAACTGTGAAAAACACTGAAGAATGGGAACGATCAGTTGGAGCAGAACTGGAAAAACTAAGTAAACTTCTCAATGATAGTGACAATGAAGATGATAACAAAAGTAAAAGCTTACCCAACAACCAGTATAAAATAGATGAAATTAAAACAAATATTCGCCGTAAAAAAAAACAAATGAATGCGTTGAATATAGAAATTAAGTTATTAGATGGACTAGTTGCTATTGAAAATGATGCAACAAAATTTAACAAGGACAATCTGGAAGAAAAAAAGAAAAATTTACATACCATGACCGATATTCAGAATACATACAAGCGAAATGTTGATATCATAAAACGCGAGATTGAACGTATGCAAAGAGAATTAGAATCTCTGCAAACAAGATCTAGTGGTAGTATGAAGGCCGGTAGAAAAATAAACCGTTTGCCACTTAAAAGAATAAAACGCACGAAAAAAAACACAAGAAATTATAAGAAACAAACAATTAAACGCCAGTATGTATAAAGATATAGCATTATCTTATATATGCGTTTAGATTTCATATTTTCATATTGGATACTATTATGGTATTTAGCATATGCTATAAAGTTTACCGATATAAATCCAAAATTCGCATTGGTATTCGGGTTAGCTGAGAATATAATAATGTTCTCTTATATAGCATATCTGGGTACGCCTGCGGACATATTGATGAGATTTGGAATGTCAAATTTAATTATAAAAATAATACCTTTGTATTTGCTTCGTAGAGAACCTATCCGACGCGTTGACGTTATAATGACTCTGTTAGTATTTGGGTTATACAATGCGTGGTTGTACGTAAACGGAGAGACTTTTTCGCGCGTGGTCGCTAAAATTACAGACTCGCTGGTGCATAACAAGAATGAAACCCCATTTATGAAACTACTAGATCATGTTGAACGCAAAATAAAGGATTTGTAATCAACATAAATAAATACAGAGACATAATTATATATAAATTAATTATGCCTCCAAGAAAATACGTGCGTAACCAAAAAAAAGAGGCGGCGTTTACAAAGGGCGATGCCATATGGCTATTAATATTAGAATCGCCGTCCAAATGTAGTAAGATAGAAGGGTTCTTAGGTTCTCAATACAAGTGTATTGCAAGCAACGGTCATATACGAACAATAGATGGATTAAAATCTATTGATACCGATAACGATTATTCACCCAAGTTCTCTATCATACCGACGAAGCAAGACCATGTAAATCAAATGCGAAGTATTATCGGCGAGTTCTCTAAAACCAATATAATACTAGCAACTGATGATGACCGCGAGGGTGAAGCAATCGCATGGCATATATGTGATACGTTCGGGTTACCGACGGAGACAACGCATAGAATTATATTTCATGAAATTACACAGTCTGCGATATGCAGCGCAATCCAAAATAAGAGAACAATAAATATGGATCTAGTTTACGCTCAATTTGCGCGTCAGATACTGGATGTTCTGGTTGGATTTCGCATTTCGCCAGTATTATGGAAGTATCTATATAACAATAAGGAAAATGGCCTATCAGCTGGCAGATGCCAGACGCCGGCACTTCGCCTGGTATACGATAACGAGCAAGACAAGAAAAGTGGCGGCAGCATTACAAAGACGCACAAACTAGTTGCGCGATTCTTTTCCAAGAACTTAGAATTTAACCTATCAAGAGAACTTGATGACAATACAATTGAGGAATTTCTATTAAAATCAATGAATTTCAAACACATCTTGAATATAGGTTCTCCCAAGGATATTACAAAAGATCCACCTGTGCCGCTGAATACGTCGCGACTTCTGCAGGTAGCAAGCAACCAACTACGTCTTTCACCAAGGGATACAATGTCGCTATGTCAGGTACTATACCAAGAAGGTTATATTACGTATATGAGAACAGATAATACAAAATATTCTAAAGACTTCTTAGACGTTGCGCGTTCTCACATTACGACTACATATGGAGAACCATACGTTGGAAAACTTGATTGTTTAGAGAACAAAAATGAGAACAATCCACACGAGGCAATCCGTGTTACTCACCTAGATGTATGCGTTCTACCTAAAACTCACGAAGGCAAAATCGCATCATTATATAAACTGATATGGCTCACTACATTAGAAAGTTGTATGAGCTGTTTCCGTTCAACTGTGATTGAATGTCGTATTACAGCGCCAGATGATCTAAACTATTCGCATTCTATAGAGATACCTAAGTTCTCGGGTTGGAGGAAATTGACACAATTGTGTGACGCGGATGAGGCAAACGGTTTATTATTCTATATGAAATCCATAAAAGACCCAGAAGTGCGATATAATGTAATAGAATCGCGCATAACATTCCATAATATACATTCGCACTATACAGAATCAAGTCTCATAAAGAAATTGGAAGATCTAGGTGTTGGTCGTCCGTCTACATTTGCATCTATAGTAGATACAATTCAGGAACGCGGTTATGTGAAAAAGCGAGAACTAGAAGGAAGTAAGTTCTCTTGTACTGAATACAAACTAGAGAACGGCAAGATTGAGAGACGGTTAGTTGAAAAGACTGCTGGTAACGAGAAGGATAAACTTGTAATAGAACCAATAGGCATAACAATAATTGAATTTTTGATAGAAAATTTTGGTCCATTGTTCTCGTATGGTTATACAAGTAGTATGGAAGCGCGACTTGACGCTGTATCGCAATCAGATTGGTATGCTATATGCAACGAATGTGATGATACTATAAAAGCAATGATAGTTCCTATAAAGAAGGCATCATACAAAATAGATGAATCACATGACATAATATTTACAAAAAATGGTCCAGTTATTCGTGATAACAAATCATCTGAATTGATATCAATCAACAAGGACATCAAATTAGACGTGGAACGTTTGAAGGCTGGTGAGTATGAGCTAACTGAATTAGCTCAACAAAGTTCGCGCGTGATCGGCGAATGGGAGGGCAGCGAACTAAGTATACTCAACGGGAGATACGGGATATACGCGCAATGGGGTGAGAACAAGAAAAACTTATCATTTATAAAGAAACCGTTCGCGGAACTATCAATGGAAGATGTATCAGCGCAGTTATCCAAGTCAGATAAAACTGAATCTAACGTGTTACGCGTACTAAACCAGGATTTTAGCGTAAGAACGGGCAAGTATGGACCATATGTGTATTACAAGCGCGCGAATATGGCAAAACCTGAGTTCTACAACATAAAGAAGTTCAAAGAAAGTTTTACCTATTGTAAACCAGAAATTCTAATTCAGTGGGTGCGCGATACATATAAAATGTGCGATTAAGATATAGGGCGATGGATCTAGGACGTTTCTTTTTATATTATGGAATTGTATTCCAAATATTATTTTGCTTGTTTATATTTAATCCAAAGCTGGAATGGGCGTTATTAATAGCAATGTTTTACGTAGGTATCCTATTTGTTTTTGGAGTAGCATCGGAAATAAACACACAACCAACGCATGTATTTATGGATAAATTCGTAAATTCACCTCCAGTGAAATCAATAAGAGATATTATAAATAAGTATACTGAGTTTGATGCGACAGATTACTTAAAATACCTTATTTTAATACCATCAGCTTTTAATTTAGCATCTATAAAATTAATAACGAACTATGATGGAAACAAGAAGATACACAGGAGCAAATCTAAATTGAAACAATTAGATAATATAAAATTATTAATATGTGCGCATGTGTTTTTACTCGCGATCATTGTATTATTTGGTTTTCCTCCCTCTTACATTTCCGAGTACATGCCAATATTTATGCCAAATATACCGTTAGGTGCGCTTGGATTATTATATATAATATCAATTGCCGAATTGTTAGCAAGCATATCAATATACATATCTTATTAATACGCAATTAACTTAAAGTTTATATAATTTAATATCATAATGAAATTCTACGAATCACATTATGAGGATTATTTGGAATCCATAAATAGGTACAATATTCATCCTGAATTAGATAATGTATACGCGGTTTTACCGAAACACATATCGCAATTAGGTAATATAATAGTATATGGTCCGCCCGGCGTTGGTAAATATTCACAAGTTCTCCGTATTCTACAAAAATACAGTCCATCTGGATTAAAATACGACAAGAAGATAACGACGCAAACTGAAAAACAGGATTACACTTATCATATAAGTGATATACACTATGAAATAGATATGTCATTGCTTGGATGTAATTCAAAGATACTATGGAGAGATATATACTCGCAAATAGTAGATATAATATCAGTTAAAAATGAAAAATGCGGAGTGATCGTTTGCAAAAACTTTCATATGATACATGCAGAATTACTTGAGATATTTTACAGCTACATGCAACATCACGGACAGGGTATACATTTAAATTTTATATTAATCACAGAACACATCAGTTTTATTCCAAATAATATACAAAACGCATGTCATACACACAATGTTGGAAGACCAACAAAAGATCAATATGCCGCATTAGATCGCAGTAGTTCAGAGGATGACTTTGTTAATCGCATTTCTCGTATGAATTACGATGCGCCACGCCGAAATATACACTGCGTTAATATATTGCGCAACATAGATGCGAATGAGATTACAAATGGGAAAGAAGTAAAAGGGTTCTCTTTGATTAGAGATGGGGAAATACCAACCGACATTTTCAATATCATATGCGATAATATCATATCGGAAATGAAAAACCACGAAAAGATTTCAATGGCTGGATTTCGTGACTGTATATACGACATGCTTATCTACAATTTAGACGTAACGGAATGCGTATGGTATATTCTTTATTATTTTATACAAAATGGATATTTAAAAAATAATGATGTATCTGATATATTAGATCGTTGCTATGTATTTTTGAAATACTATAATAATAATTATCGCCCGATATATCACTTAGAAAGTATTTTGTTTTATTTAATAGTGAAAATATACAAATATGGACCAAGCGAGAGCCCGGCACGTATTGGGGATAGACAATGTGACGCACGTAACACCAGAACTATTAAAGCGACACTACCGAATAAAGGCGCTTCGTTACCATCCTGATAAAAATGCATCACCTGACGCTAACGAACAGTTCCAATTAGTGCGCGAGGCATATGAGTATCTGTCCGATCACAATTCACCAATGGATAACTTATCATATGTAGATATGCTTAAAGAATTTTTGAATGCAAAATCGCCGATTATTCATATAATTATTTCAAAACTGTCTCATATGTGCGAAGACAAAGCAGTTCGTTTCATTAACTCAATAGATAAATTGATTTTGATGGATATATACAAATTACTTATAGCTAATAGGGAAATTCTTTATATACCAGAAGTTTTTATAGAAGAGATACGAAAAATATTGATTACAAAGACTCAAGGCGATGAGCGAATATTATTGAATCCATCACTAGATGATTTATGTAATGATAATCTATATAAGCTGGTTGTAGGCGATCGCACCTATCTTATTCCATTATGGCATCACGAATTGATATATGATAATTCTGGGTGTGATTTGTATGTGAAATGTAACCCAATATTGCCTGACAACGTAGAGATAGACGAGGACAATAACGTGATAGTGTCATTAGAATATAGCATAGCAGATTTATTAAAAATGGATGAGGTTTATACTGTCATAGGCCAGCGAGCATTTTCATTTCGGACTGACGAACTTCGCGTTATGAAACGCCAGCGTATAGTGCGCAGTGGTATGGGTATATCACGAATTAAACCAAAAAATATTTACGATGTATCTAGCAGAGGAGATATTATATTTGATATAACATTATCATAATTACACATTTAGATTAAACTTTAATTAACTTGCGTTATGTGAAAATATATAAAAATAATATATAACATGTTGCGAAGTAAACAGCAAGAAGCTGCAGTCTTGTTAATGGAACAATCCGCGGAGAGAAAAGCAATAGAAGCTTTAAGTGATGTAAAAAAAACAGCAGATAAGATGGTCCAAAAGGCAAAAGGATTACACAAGGACGCAGAGATGCTGTTAAGTGATGCCAAATCCGATGCGGATTGGGATTTAATTGACGAACAGGTTGAAGGCTTAAAGATTGAAATTAAAGAACTTGAAGATAAGGTGAAATTGTCTGAAAAAACATTGACTGCTGCGGAAAAATTAGCACATGCAGCGAATATGACACACAGATCAAATGCAATATATTCGGCACTTAAACCGTATGCATCTAAGAGTAAATCTGGACCGAAACTAGAGCCTTTTTCAGAACAGTCTCCGTCACGACGCCCACTTCCGCCGCAACCCAAAATTTTTGGTGGAAAATCCAAACGTCGTCGCCTTAGTAGCAAGAAGCAAACGAAACGAAATCGTCGCAATTAAAATAATATTTTGTAAGAAAAACTGCTTAAGTTTATTTCCAAATGACATATAAATGTCATCTGGCGAATTATATAAACGCGCTCTGTTAGAAAATACAATATACAAAGGATTTGACGTAAAACATAACAGAGGCAGCGATAAATTAGCTATAATCATTGATCCTAGGTACGACCCGCTTATGGAAGCAGTTATAGAGAACTTCATGTATCTAATGAACCCGCAAGGATGGAATCTATTGATTGTTAGTTGGGAAGGTCATAGGAGCGTAATAATGGAACGCTTTCCGAATTGCTTATTCAGTCCTATATATAATGATAATATATACGTGAATGAAAAAGGAGAACCCAACATTAGCATTGATTCATACAACGGAATTTTAATGGATATTGATTTCTGGAAGGGATTGCCCTCTGAATTCACATGTATATTCCAAAAGGATTGTATTATGTTTAAGATTTTCCCTGAATATTTCTTAAATTATGATTTCTGCGGTGCAAGTTGGCATACAAAGGACGTATCGTTATTTAACGAGGGGATCAACGGCGGGTTCTCTCTACGAAAATGTAGCACTATGATTGAATGTCTGGAAAATATTACATATGATATGATTGAAGAGTATCGTAATGATGCGCTACATAACAAGTCAGTCATTTTCAAGTGTGTGAATCGCGAGTTCTTGCGTCTTCCATTGAAAAAAAATGAGGACGTATTCTTTACATACGCGTGTGAAATTCTACGCAAAACGATTCCAGACGTGATACACAGATCATTTTTGGCTATTGAGGCGATTTATAATCCATATACGTGCGTATATCATGGATGGCATTACAACTACCATAGCGTAGAAATGGCAGAACACTTACTACGAAATTCTATATTGTTTCGTAAACAATAAAAATAATTAATCTCATTTTTATTGTTTTTTTTATGATTTGCTTTATGGTTTTGTTTTGATTTATTTTTGTACATTACGTTTTTGCTTTTTATATGATTTTGATTTTGATTTTATATTTACTTAGCGCCGGCGACAACCTTCTTCTTGACAACCATCTTCTTCGCAGGCTCCTCTGCAGCGGCAGGAGCGGGAGCGGGAGCAGCGGCTGGCTCAGCCTTCTTCACAACAACCTTCTTCGGAGGAGCGGGAGGCGGAGCGGGAGCAGGTGCCTCATCGTCCGTATCAGCCGCCTCAGTAGACACAACGGCAGGCTCAGCAGCGACCGTCTCCTCCTCCTCAGCGGGAGCAGCCGGCTGGCTCTCAAGTGCCTCCTTGTCCTCGCTAGATAGACTGATGTGGCACTTTCCGTACACACTATCGCTGATCCTGGGCTTGACAACTCCCTGAATCATCTTCCAGGTAAGTCCCCATCCCTTGCCGCCGATCCAAATGCCTCCGCACTGAAGCACACACGCGATGTTACTCAGCTTGGGAACGAAGTCAGGCGGAGTCTGCGTCGGATCCTCGCTCGGGAAGATCAGGTTAGAGTTGGTATCATATAGTTCAACCGCCCACTTGTCATTGTAGCACGGAACCTTTGCGCGAATGCTCGGCGGCTTCGTGTAATCAATCTTCTTGGTATCCTTGTTCTTGCTATACTTGAGGAACGGGAAGAAGGTGTGCTTGCAAAGCTCGCGCGACATCTGCTCTCCCCACCAAAGCTCGGAATTCGCAACCGCATCATCCAAAATCTGATTCTCAAACGCCTTGAGCTTATCTAGAAACGCCGTCGTGGCAGCGGTCTTATATTCATCATTCGGGAAATTGAGCGAGATGCTGTACTTACCATCCGACTCTCCCTTCTCATCAATGAAATCCGTAATTCCCCACGTCATCATCAGCGGAGTAGTGATATGAAGAGACCTGCTGGTCTGCTTGCTTATAACATTAATGGCCTTGCCTCCCTTATCGTTAACCTTGGGAGGCATGTACTTGATCGCATTGGGGGTCCAGTCGGAAACGGAGAGAACAACGGGCTTAGAATGAGACATCTTTAAAACTGGTGGCTGCTTAATTGCTACTCTATACATGCGCTTTGCTTTAAATCAATTTTCCAGAGTATAAATGCAAAAAGCTGCGGTTTTTAACGTTTTCAACAAAAAAATAAAACATATAAACATAATATATTATAGACAGCATGCAGACTCATTCCAAACTTATAGACTCTAACACAAAACTGGATGAACCAATGGATTACATACGCTATTTTAAAGATAATGTAGATCTACGTAAACGCACAATACCTGAATTGAAGAAAATATCTCGTGAGAATGGACTATTTGTGTCAGGGGCTAAACCGCTTCTAATAGAGCGTATACAAAAACACTTTGCGCGAATAAAGCGCATAATTCAATGCCAATCCTACGTGCGCCGTAATTTAGTCATGTCGCGATTAAAAATGAGAGGGCCTGCGCTAACCCCTGGCAAGCGGAAACTCTGCGTCAATGACACAGACTTTTTCACACTGGAACCTATATCCGAAATAGAACCAGATAATTTTTTTAGTTATCAGGATGAGAAGGGACTTGTCTATGGGTTTGATGTAAAATCTCTAAGTATGATGTATGATTCACAAGGTTCTCTCATGAACCCATACAATAGGTATGTATTTACTGGTGAGATATTACAGCGAATAAATTCCCTTATCAGAAAACCAAAAACTAGAACCAATGATGAGGCAGAGATGGAAACATTCAATCGTCTTATTGAATTGAGAACCAAACCGATTCAGACACGAATAACAGATATCTTTTACGAAATAGATCGCCTGGGTAATTACACAGTGTCTGAATGGTTCTCACGCCTTTCTAGAGAAAAATACCTATATTTATACAAGCGGATACGCGAACTATGGAATTATCGTGCAATGTTAGAAGATGACATGAAGCGTTCTATATGTCCGTTTTTTGATCCGTTCCAGTTTCGCATGAGTCGCTATTCTGGATATGTCAATACTCAGAGAGAACGTGACATGACGGAAAGTGATTGTAGAAAAATGTGCGTGATAACAATAGAGAATTTGATATACACAGGCCGCGATGATATAATCAAGAACATTATGGTCGCGCATATTTTATCTGCCCTTACATTGGTATCAGCTGAAGCCAGAACTACAATGCCTTGGCTATATGATTCAATAGTATACCTATTTAGTTTATAAATACATTCATCAAACACTAGAATTTAAAAACATACGATACATATAGAATATAATGGAAATTACCAAAACAATAACTGAATGTATACGTAGGAGAATACCGGTGTCATTTAGCAAATATGGAGATGGAGAATATGCGTGCGCGAATGCATTCAACGGACATAATTGCGACGCGGATTTCTATACAGAGAAGAAAAGGACAGCGCTTATAGAATCATTTAAGTATATGACCCAATCTGCTGAAAACTCTTACATATCATACTGGACTGACGATATTAGTTCCTATTGGCAATCGTTAACAACAGTTCCTATAAGATGGGCTAAATTACACACATTAATTCTAGATGATGATTCTATAGAAGACAAGGTTAATTTATACAAGACAATTAAACAGTCAACTATGAAAAAAATTTATATATGCAACCCCTTAATGGAGAAAGCGCGAATATTATTGAATATTGATCTTATGGTATACATTCCACTCAATAATTGGTTTGATACGCTATTTGAGGAATTAATAAACGCATTAAAGAAGTTGATTTCTGAAGACGAACAGTACATAATTATGTGTAGCGCTGGAATGGGATCTAAAGTAATCATATGTGAACTGACAAAGTTATTTCCTAACAATATATATTTGGATATAGGTTCGGCACTTGATACAATATGTACCAAGCGAGTAACTCGCGATCGCAGGAGAACATATGAAAATGCGCTTGAACGCATGCGAGATTTAATACCTGATGATTGGAATGACCCCAAATACGAGTATATTTATGAAGAAGCCAAGAAAAAAATGGGTATACATATGCATTTTTAATAGTATTTTTATAAGATCCTGTTAAATAAACACCACTTCTCAAGTCACTGCATAACAATAAATATATTTAATGGTGTAAACTACTTAAACAGTAGGGGCAATATAAAGTATAATCCCAAGATGGTGAGACCTACTAAGCAGACCGCTACTACTACCCCCGCTACCCCCGTTGCCGCCCCGGTTGAGACCGCCGCTGCCGCCAAGTCTCGCGCGCCCAAGAAGGTCGCCGCTGCCGCTCCCGCGCCGGCGCCTGTTCCTCCCCCGGCGCCCGTTGTCGTTGAGGCCGCTGCCGAGGCTGCCGCTGAGTCCTCCACCGCCGTTAAGGTCCAGGAGTTCGGCGCCAAGCTCCAGCAGATGGCTGCTCTCTTCGCTTCCATGAAGGGAGACTACAAGACCCTTGAGAAGGTCTTCTCTCGCGAGCTCAAGAGCGCCCAGAAGAACTCCAAGAAGAGGAAGTCGTCTGGCAACAGGGCTCCTTCTGGATTCGTCAAGCCCACGCGCATCAGTGACGAGCTCGCCAAGTTCCTCGGAAAGACCGTTGGAACTGAGATGGCTCGCACGGAGGTCTCCAAGGAGATCAATGCGTACATTCGCGAGAAGGGTCTCCAGGACAAGGAGAACGGACGCAAGATCCACCCCGATGCTAGCCTCTCCAAGCTCCTCGCGCTCACTGCCGCTGATGAGCTCACCTATTTCAATCTCCAGCGCTATATGAAGCACCACTTCCTCAAGGAGGCGGCTGTCTCTGCGTAAATTTTATGCAAAAAATAAAAACCTATAAAATAATAAAAACATAAATGATGGTATTGAAGGAAAATTAATCTGAGTTTTATATTCTATAAAAATAGAATATAACATAACACAAATGAGTAAATACGTAACTGTAAACGTGTACTACTAAACGACGAGATAATACAGCAACAACTGGATGATGGCGTAGAAGAGAAAGACGTTCAAAGTGGGTGTGCGATATTTAATATTATAGGCGCTTGCATCTATAAGAGCAAATCTTCCTATGTACCCCACTAAACTCAAATGATAAATGCAGTAACACACCGATGAGGAAATACGTAACAATCATATTTTCTTGTATTTCCATTAATATAATACCCAGTAATAAGAATAATCCTCCTTCGGCAACGGATTCTAAGATCAATGTAGGTTGAGTAACGACATAACTAGACGGGCTTTGGTTATTACATGAATATCCATTGTTGCAATAATAATCGTGAATACCCAACCAATTTCCTAAATAGTGTTTGAGGAATCCAACTATAAACATTCCCAAGTTCACGTCATTGATTGGAATTAATAAGTACAAAATACACGAGTATAAACCAACGAATAACGACTCGTAAACGTAATGCATGATTCTATTATATATTTATGCAATAAACCAGCTTAAACGTTAAACAACGCATAAGAGTATATTAGATGAGCGAAATAGAACAGACTTTAGACTTTGAGAAAAGACTTAAGGATTACATTGATACAGCTAAGCCATTTGTATGCATTTTAACGCCGTGCTATGGTGGCGTTGCGTGTATTGAATACGTGACTTCATTGATGAATACGATGAATGCATTCCAATCAATTGGCATAAACGCTAAGGTTGAGTTTTGCCGAAATGACAGTCTAGTTTCTAGGGCGCGTAATAACCTAGTTGCAAAGGCGCTTACTGATCCTAAAGTCACTCATGTTATGTTTATTGATAATGATATTATCTGGGAGCCCGTCTCCATTATCAAGTTGCTTATTGCTGATAAAGCATTGATAGGAGGAGTATATCCACTGAAGAATTATTTTTGGAACAGGTTAACTGAACCGGATGTTATTAAAAACTGGATAGATGCGAAAAACTCATCTATTGTAAAGGATTTATTGCCAGATGAAGGACTCATTCAAAACAAGCTATTGAACTATAATCTAAACCTTCTACCAGGAGGATTGCAGATTAGTAATAATATTGGACGCGTGCGTCACATTGCTACAGGATTTATGTTAATCCAGCGCGCTACTCTAGAGAAGATGTTTCAGGCGTTCCCATCCACAAAGTATACGGATGATATTTCATTTTTGAAGCCGGAAGAGAACAAGTTTGCATATGCTCTTTTTGATTGTGGCGTAGAGGACGATCACTACTACTCGGAAGATTGGATGTTCTGTAGTAGGTGGTCTAAGATGGGAGGGGATATATGGGTGGATATCTCTATCAATCTAACTCACATCGGAATTGAGAGGTACACTGGCAGTTATTTATCTCAGCTGGTGAATGCCGCTCCTAAGTAATAAAGGGCAAGGAAAACTATTCCCTTTGAATCCACTACTTTATTTTTGTTATTATATTAATAACAAAAACTCTATTGAATTATACTCATCACGTATTGGTACTGACTTTACTCTTTATTTTTGTTATTATATTAATAACAATAACAAAAACACAATCACCAAAATTTATATCATGAGGGATTCAAGGTTCCACTATTAGTCAACTTCCGCAATATCTGGGTTCATAGTACGCTTTGGAGTGCTTAGTTCACTCATCTTGCCGCTAAATGCTCCCGTTCTCTCATTGAATGTCTTAGCGCTAGTATCAATATTTTGCTTATCTAACCAGGCAAACTCTTCATCTAAGAAAGTCTTAACATCCGATCTCGCATGCTCCGGAATATTATCCATATTGTTCTTGGCACTATACAGCGTATTCTCATACTGATTCTTTGCATCAACGCGCTCTCTTCGCTTTGTATCCTCCTCCTTGTATTTCTCCGCCTCCGCGCACATCCTCTCAATGTCCGCATCGCTCAAGCGACCCTTATCGTTCTTGATTGTAAGAGATTTACCTGCGCCCTCTCCAACCTTTGCACTCACAGTAAGAATGCCGTTTGCGTCAAGATCATATGTTACCTTGATCTGAGGTACTCCACGAGGAGCAGGAGGAATGCCATCCAGAACGAACTCGCCAAGCTTCTTATTATCATGAGTGAACTGGCGCTCACCCTCAAACACGCAAATATTTGCGCCCGGTTGATTGTCCGAGTATGTGGAGAAGGTCTGCTCTTTCTTGCAAGGGATTGTGCTGTTACGCTTGATAAGAACCGTCATGACGTTTCCAGCAGTCTCAATCCCAAGACTCAACGGAGTAACATCCAATAGTAGAATTTCCTGCGTACGTTTCGTCGTTCCACCGAGCAGCGCATCACCCTGGACCGCTGCGCCATACGCAACGCATTCATCGGGATTAACGGATCGGCATAGTTCCTTTCCATTGAAGAACTTACTGAGCTCCTCTTGTAGCTTCGGAATGCGCGTTGTTCCGCCAACCAGGACAATCTCGTGAATATCCGCCTTACTGATCTTGGCATCGGTTAGTACCTTAGTAACCGGCTCCATTGCCTTCTTATAGAAGGCAGCGCAAATATCATCAAACTTTGCGCGAGAAATTACGGCATTGAAATCTATAGAATCCATGATTGCATCAATCTCAATCGTAGCAGTGTTTGCAGTACTCAGTGTACGCTTCGCACGTTCCGCAGCGGTTCTCAGTCTGCGAATCGCCCTCGGGTTCGTAATATCGCGCTTGTGCTTCTTCTTGAACTCATCCTTAAAGTAGTCTACGAGCATAATATCAATGTCCTCTCCACCAAGATGGGTGTCTCCCGCAGTCGCTTTGACCTCAAACACACCCTCATCAATTTGCAACAAACTAACGTCATGGGTTCCGCCTCCACAATCAAAAATGAGAACATTCTTATCTCCTGATGTCTTATTATCCAGACCATATGCGAGAGCAGCCGCGGTGGGCTCATTGATAATACGTTCAATCTTCAATCCCGCGATCGTGCCAGCATCCTTCGTTGACTGGCGCTGGGCGTCATTGAAGTACGCAGGCACAGTCACTACGGCGCGCGTAACCTTATGTCCCAGGAACGCCTCCGCGGTCTCCTTCATAGACGAAAGAATCAATGCACTAATCTGTTCGGGTGTGTAATGTTCTCCATTTACGACGATTTCTGGAGAGTTATTCTTACCGCAAATCACCTCATATGATAGATTCGGTAATTCCTTTTGGACTTCTGGATCATTGAACTTGCGTCCGATAAGACGCTTCACATCAAAAATAGTGTTCTTTAGGTTACTGGTTACCTGATTCTTCGCGGCATCACCAACCAGGCGCTCTCCATCAGCGAATGCGACCCATGACGGAGTCGTACGGTTTCCCTGCCCGTTTGCAATGATCTCAATGTGTCCGTCACGCATTACGGCAACACATGAGTTCGTCGTCCCCAAATCAATACCGATGATAGTGTCTTCTTCAGCTGGCATTATATGAGGTGATTACACCATATCTTTAAATTCTTTACGTAATATATACGCCGATCATGCGATGCGCTTCTGGATGTAAAGGTTTAGAAACAGAAATATGCAAAAAGGCGCCGAGGTGTTCCTATACAAATGGTGAAAAACGTCAGTTTTGCCGTTTGAAGAGTACATTCAAGATGAATAAAACGGATTGTAGTGCACGCAAAAAAACATCCAAAAATCAGAAAGCTGCTACTATCCAACAGTTTATGAAAAAAACCACATACAAACGCCGTGCTAGATTTTTGAGTGCCGTATGCAGCGATTCAGGACTGTGCTATGCTCTCGGTAAATACCGTGCCGAAATTCATAAGTTTTTCAACGGTTTCATTCACTTTGATTATGTGACGCAGCCGGTTGTTGCCATAGGGGAACCGTCTGCGAATGGGTTCGTGAAATCTATCCAATACGAGCGTCTAGGCTATAAAGCAAACGCGGTGCTAAAATCATCTATGAAAGCAAGTGCCGACAACTTGGCATACGAATACATGGTCGGCATGTTCCTCGTTAAAATGGGAAATAGGTTTCCTTGTTTCGTTCAGACATATGGGTTATATTATTACAAAACACACGATGCATGGATGCACGCTAATGGCACGACCCGTATGCGTCCAAACGTGTTGAAAGATTCATTAGAGCTACATACTTACAAACGAGATCTTAATAAGGCAATAGGTGATGATGTATGTTCCGCATCTAGATATGCTGCGATATTAATACAGCATTTTCCAAATGTCCGAACATTAGGTGATTACATGTATAGAATGAGTCACGATGGTTTGGATTGGTGTAATTTTACATTGAAAGAGTTGATCTACATACTATATCAGATTTACATGCCACTCTCCGCAATGAGTAAAACATTCACACATTACGACTTACATGATAATAACGTATTGCTATATGAACCTAAACCTGGAAAATACGTTCAGTATCATTATCATTTGAAAGACGAGACGGTTAAATTCAAGTCCAAATTCATTGCGAAAATAATAGATTACGGTCGCTCATTTTACAAAGATACAGAGGTAAAAAATGTATCGTCTACGGATGTTCTCAAACAAACCTGTTTACTTGATGACTGTAATGATGGCGAGGATTGTGGCGATAACTCTGGATTTAGGTATTTGACGAACACATTAGAACCATCAACGTATTATATGAGTAGTGCTGAGAACAACCCAAGTGCAGATCTACGATTATTGTATATTGTTAACAAAACGTTTAATGAGTATGGCGTGAATGCCGGTCATGGCTATTGTGGTCCCCCAGCATTGGAAGAAGAAGCATATGAATTCGTGGATATGATTCTAGATCGGATTAATTTTGGGTTGGGATTGAAACCAAGTCAAAAAAAATATGGTACGAAACCCATGCCTACATCTGGAATGCCGGATACTATTAATAATGTAAGTGATGCCGAAGATATATTAAGGTATGCAATAAGTGCCAACGTATTGGCTGCATTCAATGATTCTTATTTTGATACCATGGAAAAATTATGCGATATACACGTATTCTCGGATGGCGTTACAACAATGAAGGTACACATGGCTTAAAGCGCATACCAATCGGGTTTCGGACGCTTCTTATTCCAGGAAGCGATCATTTGTTTTTCTTCTGACATATAGTAATTCCTATATGACAGAACAGGGTCGTCAGATTTATACTTATCTGGCATTGCAAGCGCGAACGGTGTGAGGCCAGTTTGGGGGAATTTAGAGTCGTCGGGAATATGTTCTCTAAGGATCTGTGCTACCAAGTACGCTTTGTGAAATTTTGTATCGGGGTGGCCGTAACGGAACCTCCATTCATTGTGGAGTTCCTCTACCAAATCCAGGGTCCATAGATAATTTGCCTTGGATGTGCGACACCAGATTGTTACTGGGTGGTTTTTGTGAGCTATCCTATATAGCGGTCGTTCGTCGTCGGGGTCTAGAATGCGCTTTGCCGAACATAGCATCTGCACTGCCTCCAATAGGATCTTGCTGACATGCTTGTCCATCATGTATTGCGCGATCTCCCTCTGGATGAGTGAAAGGATGAATAGATTCATTTTGTGTTGTTTTGATTGTTTTGTGCTTTTTTATTTTTATACGCGGTTACACGATTCAATTTTACATGATATGCATTACATTTGCACGTCCACCTTTCTTTGGTTTCGTTTTCACAGGCTGTGGTTCCTTTACGTCTTTTGTTTTCACAGGCATCTTATAGATACACACTAGATATCTTTATATCAGACGGACCTTCAATAAATTGGATCGTCGTTCTTTAAGTAGGAAAATCAATAAGTGTTAGAATTGTTTGGGAGGCCTGCATTATTAATAGGTTGAAATATTTTTTGGACATTTTTAAAATGTCCAAAAATGAAAAGTAGGACCTCCAAAAAGTCCAAAATCTCATTTGGCAGCATGATGCTTTGATTTTAGTTTATATAAAAATTTGTTGTCAGCATAATATTTTTTATATTTTACGAATAAAATGATTTAGACAATTTTTTTGTCACGATAATATAATTACAACCAATGACGGAAATGTTACAAAAAGTTGCTCGCGATTATCTTTGTGAATGCTGTGACTATAAATGCTGTAATAAGACTAACTTCAATAAACATTTATTGACCCGACGCCATGTAAATAATTACAATGAATTACATAAAATTGGCGAAAAGTATGCGAGACAGTATACGTGTGATTGCGGAAAAATTTACAAGTATCGCCAAGGATTACACGCTCACAGGAAAAATTGTGATGGCCTTGCACCGTCAGAATCTACAACTAAACCAAATGATTCTGAAGTAACTACCGATACAAATATATACACTATAGTTAATAAACTAATTTCAGAGAACCAGGAACTACGAAAATTCATATTAGAACAGTCATCCGAACACAAGAAAGAAACGCATGAACTTATTACCAAAACGATTGAATGCTGTAAACCAACCAACGTAACGAACAATAACACAATCAATGGAAATGTAAACAACAAGTTCAACTTGAATGTATTTCTCAACGAGCAATGTAAGGATGCGATCAACTTCGCTGACTTTGTGAAGAACATAGAGATCACATACGAGGACTTAGAGAACAACGCCCAACTAGGCTTTGTAAACGGCATTTCCAAGATATTTTTAGATAACTTAAAACAACTTGGAATAAACGAGCGCCCGATTCATTGTACGGATGTCAAACGCGAAACAATGTATATCAAAGACGAGGATAAATGGACGAAAGAAACTGATGATGCCAAACTTCAACAAGCCATTCAGACAGTTTCTTACAGAAGTATGGGTAAGTTGGCAGAGTGGAAACAAGAGAACCCAGAATATAAGGATTGTAATTCGGAGTTCTCTCAGAAATGTTTGGATATCCAGAAGCAGACCTTGGCAGGGAGTGATCGTGGAGTGTATTACCCGAAAGTGATTCATGCCTTAGCGCGGGAGGTTGTAGTTGATAAATAAGGTGGTTTCAAGGGGAACCAAGGTTCCCCTTCTTTAAGTATTAAAATCAATAAGTGTTAGAATTGTTCGGGAGCCCTGCATTATTAATAGGTTGAAATATTTTTTGGACATTTTATAAATGTCCAAAAATGAAAAGCATGACCTCCAAATTCGTGAAAAACACACTTCTTAGCATAATGCTTTAAATTTAGTTTACAAAAAAAACGGTTGACAGCATAATATTTTTGTAAAAAATGCTAATGCGGAATAATCGGCAACAATAAATCTAATGGTATTTTAGATATATTTAGATGAATTCTGGTGAAAATGTTTCCGCAATTCGCGTATGTGAATTTTGTGACGTGACGTGTAGTAGGAAGAATGATTGGGATCGTCATTTACTGACTGCTAAGCACATAAAAAATAGTACTTTTAGCGTTTCCGCAGACACGACAAAACACGAATATACGTGCGAAAAATGCGATTATGCATGCAATAAGCTGTCTTTGTGGGAAAAACACATTTTGACAAAGAAGCACCGAGATGTAAAACGCGAGCCATCTCAATATGAATGTAAGAATTGTAACAAGCTGTATGACCGATATAATAGCTTTTGGGCCCATGTTAAAAAATGTAAACCAAGCGAACCCGATCACATTGCGATAATTAATAAATTGATATTAGACAATCAAGAGTTGCGGAGTTTTTTGATTGAACAATCAAAAAGTACGAATGAACTAGTTAATAAAGCACTTGAGTGTTGTAAACCTGTAACTACAAACACAACGATAAATGGGAACGTAAACAACAAGTTCAACTTGAATGTATTCCTCAACGAGCAATGTAAGGATGCAATCAACTTCGCTGACTTCGTTAAGAACATAGAGATCACATATGAGGACTTAGAGAACAACGCCCAGTTAGGCTTTGTAAATGGCATTTCCAAGATATTTCTAGATAACTTAAAACAGCTTGGAATAAACGAACGTCCGATTCATTGTACGGACGTAAAACGGGAGACAATGTATATCAAAGACGAGGATAAATGGACGAAAGAAACAGATGACGCGAAACTCCAAAAGGCAATTCAAACGGTTTCCTATAGAAGTATGGGTAAGTTGGCAGAGTGGAAACAGGAGAATCCCGATTATAAGGATTGTAATTCGGAGTTCTCGCAAAAGTGTCTAGATATTCAAAAGCAAACGCTAGCAGGCAGTGATCGCGGAGTGTATTATCCGAAAGTGATTCATGCCTTAGCGCGCGAGGTTGTGGTAGACAAGTGAGCGCTTTCGACGCGTTTTTTTAGACTTTGATTTACTTTTGCGTTTGCGCTGTTTACGAGACCTTCCTCCCAAGTTAGCGCTAGGGACTTCTAAGTATGTAAAGTCACTGCTATGTACTTGCTCTGACAAAGGGTCTCTGAGAGGATTCGCCGGATTGGTGTCATTCTCATCATGATCTACGGGAGACTTTTCCTTTCTGGCTGCCTCTTCGTAATTTATATCATTATCGTCGTGACTGCGCTTCTTAGTAGACGAAGGTGGCGGTGGTGGAACTACGCTAGGCGCAGGTGGCGGAGATGGGGCGCTCGGCGCAGTTGTTGTAAACAATGGCGAAATCAATGAACTAAATATGTGTTTCACTGGATCTGCAAAGTCAGGAGCTAGATAATGTCTAATTCTTTTTCTACTGTCCTCTTTGAATGCATTATATAAACCATTGAGTTGTACCTCGGTTCTGACTTTGCTTAATATTGTCGTGCCAACGCTAGGAAGTACAATATTATATTTTATCAATACCTTACGCCTAAAATCACCCAATCTTTCATCTTTATACACTTCACCAGCAAATGCAAACATAAATGCCATGTACCTGACTGCATACTCTCTTAAACTTTCATCTATGTCTAACGCATACTTTCGGTCAAAATCTAATGCAACTAGTATGTCATTATAAATACAGTAGTTACCCAGCTTGCCATCAGTTAATACCAGATTATTTCCCGCAATATACCAGATCAATTCATCCAATTCTTTAATTAAATCATCTGGATCTTTAAATTTATCGCCGATCCTGACAGTCTGTCCCTGTTTTCTGCGACCTATTTCATGAAACTTACATCGTCTCATTAGAATTAAACATTGGGTTATAGTAGTTGGAAATGGATCTTTATCGTGTTCAACCCTGATTGCACTTAAAATATCATCTATTCCATAACTAATTTGCGGGTTACCATCAATTACTAACCTTAATGCGACTACAGGAACGGCTTTGCCGTCCTTAGCAAATTGGTCCTGTAACATCAACTCATCATGAAGCGATGCGAGTTGTGCCTTTGTTATGTGATCTGATCCTCTTTCAAGAAGGATTGATAATATAACATAGTCATCCGGCTCCTTAGATCCACCAAAACGTCGTGATTGACGAGTATCAAACCCATCAGTAAAATTTGTCCATCTGACTTGGTGTGTGTTTTTGGATGATCCATGTCCGAATGAATTCGAACCCTTAATTGTATACCAAGTCAATGACATCTTTACTATATAATATGATTATAAAAAATAAATATACAAATACCCCCCCCTAAACGAATATAAACCCATATGGCTTCAATAGTTCCTTCATTTTTCCCACATCCATGTATGACGAATTCAGCGCGACTGTGCTATCATCTGTAATGCGGAACATATCATAAATATGCGTGAATGAATTATTATCAACATTATAGTCTGTATTTTCACGCAACCAATCATGAAATGGCGTCTCAGAGTCTGGTTCGGCGGTTTTGAATCGGTCATAATGTTTCATTGTCTTTCTCAAATCACCGGACGACCCCGTGTTATAATCAGTCCCAGACAAAATCATAATCTCGCGAAAATCGCGCATATGGATCTTCAGTTCTCTCAAAATGCCATTTGTATTATAAAATATGACAGTGTGATTCAACAAGCTCATATGACGCATCACGCGAGTACATCCATACGCAAACATATCCATGTCATCACTCAAGCAAGCCCATGCCTGTTTGTAAATAACCATCTTCGCGCATAGTTGATCGGCCTCGCCCGGGGCATCGCAATATTGGACTCCGCACGCATCCATTAGTGATTTAACTGCGTCTATCGATTCCTTTTTGATACGAATGAACTGCTTCTTTAGTTTATCCATCTCCACGATAATCTCGTTCTTATCCTCTGGCTCACTTGCCAATTTCTCTTTAAGATCATTATACTTAGATTCAGCAGTTTGCTTATCTAGGTTTCGCTGTTTTAACAGGTCCTTCTTCTCATCGGGTGGTTTTCCGTCAAACACAAAGATGGGAATCATCTTATAATACCGGAAAATCGTGATGAGTGTGTACATGTTCTCCATCAGTGCATTTGAACCAGAGAATTTATATAAGTAGATACTGGTGTCAATCGCTATCTTCCTACCTACGAAACTGCTGAGGTGCTTCTTACTAATGGACTGTGTCGTGCAATGGTCCAACAGGAACTTGTTTAAATTCGGTATACCCATTCTTGTTTGAGTGATTTTATGCCAATCATTCAAACACAATCCGTAGCAATCAATTTTCTAATTCAAATACGGTCATACGAAGTGTTTTGCGCGCGAGCGCGTTTGACATTTTATTATATATAAACCACGGTTCAATGGTCTTCAGCGTATTGATGTAAATAGGATCCATATATAATGACCGAATCAGTTGACAGAATCCATCAACCCCATGAGTGGTTTTATTAAAATCCAAAAGCGTCTTGTTACTTGTAGAACACCAGCCTATGAACTTATTCTTGTTATATAGAAATAATGCCTTTATAATATAATACGATAGAATATGAGTATCCTCATGATAGTGACGTCTTTTGCTCTCATTAAACAAATCAGTATACACCATGTTGTTATGATCTAATACCTTCACGGATTGGAATAGGGAGAACTTTGCCTCTGCCTCCAACATGCGATCTAGTTTACCCATCATAATATCAAATCGGTCTTTGATCTTAGTAGAGAAGAACGTAAGAAACTGTAAATGTATAATTTCCGCCCAAGTCTCACAGTATGCTTCAAATAAACGTATATCGGCATCAATCTTAAACATCTTGGAAATTTGACTGTCAGCGTTTACGTTTTTCATGTCTGAGAAATCCAGGCCGAGATTGTGAAAAGTCTCGTGTATAAGGACTTTAAACCATTCTTGTTCTCTGAATATACATATGTCAGTTGATGCCGCGCAAGATGTGGTAAATGCGGTATTTACATTTGTGCGTCCGATAACTTGGCCGATTGGCGGTAGTAGTTTCAAATGTTCGGTTAAATACAAGCATATATTCATGGCATTGGAACAACGATTGCACGCATATTGACTAGCAATATACAACCACATGTATACGCGCTTGACATACTGCGTGAAATTTGGTATGCGACGAGGCGCACACACAGATAGGTAGATGGTCCGATGTCCTATTTTAAACATAACATCGTGGGTGTAAACGCAACGAGATATATGAGGTTTTATCTGATCGGGAACATAGGATACATCAGTCTTTGCGCGGTCGTTTTTATAGAATTTAACCGCTTTATATTCGGTACTGGCATCACGCATGTTTTGGTATATACCGGCAAGCGCATTTTGACTCGGCTTACTCAAACGTTCTATAGGTATATGTTTGAAATGCGAATCTACAAATGATTGTAGATTTTCCGACTCCTTGGTATATTTCATATCTATATTATTATCTCATATTTTTACCTGCTAGATAATCGCGAACTCTCATGAGATCATGACGGACTTCCGGTTTTTTTCCGCGATGAAATTGCATCAATATGGCAGGCCTTGTAGCGAGTAGCGCTGCGGCAAGGTCTAGATTTTGTTCGTATTTCGCAACCAATCCATTGTATTTCTCCTTGACGCTGCGTTCTCCATAAAAGTCCTTATCCACATGTTTCACGTGAGGCGGTTTTAATTCGTGTTTGTTGTTTCCGCCGACAAGCTTAGCTAAAGCCGGATCCTTAGAAAACTGAGAATTTCCTTCTATAGAGAACATTGCGGCAAAATCTGGATAACTATTCTTGTATTTTGCCGCTTGGTATTGGTTATCCGCAGAGGCCCAACGATGTCCATCTAAAATAAATGGTGCCTCCGTCCACGAATCATCCAACTTTTTGCGCCATTTGGGTATTTTCGCAAGCTGTACGTACTGGAATATTTTTTCTATTGGGATACGTTCTCCAGAACCAAGACCGGGCGATGCGTTATCTTGAGATATCATAAATACTATATCAGGGTCATGTTCTAGCCCGGCATAATCGTATCCATCACCTACATCATCAATCGGTATTCCCATGCGTGATTTCAAGTTACGGAAGTCTTGAATGTAGTTGTAGTTACCCGCATTACGCTCCATACACTTATTCAATATCAACATCTTGATGTCATATGGGATCTCGCGGAATGTCAATAGCTTCTTATCTTTGTAAGATACAAGGTTGTATTTGTGTCCGGCACGAGATACGATTATATAGAAATTAGGAGAGAACCTAGCATCTAAGTCATTGCCACACTCCAGTACACTGTCTGTGGAATCCTCTTTATGAGCGTCTTCGGACAAAATTATAAACTTCACGTTCAGCAAGTGTTCTAACAATGTTATTTCCGATGATTCGGCGGCATGCTTAGATGATCTCACAAAATCCTGGTATTGTGCGAGAGTGTTAATGCCACACATTTCCTTGAAATTCGTGTGCATGTTCTTCTTGGCAAAGGTTTCATATGCGCGATTTGCGTCACTACGAGAAGTAATGTTCTCTTTTAGTTTCTTGGCTTCTTCTATAATCCTACGACGTTCTTCTGTTGATACATCAGTAGATTTGATACGTTTTTTCAATAATGCCAGCGAGTTTTTATTTCCGCCAATGATCTTGTTATTCTCATCCAACAGGTTCTCGTATTCTAAATACGCCTTCTTCTTGTTTTGATACGTTTCATCCGATATTTCGTCAGCTAATAAGCCCCTTAGTTTATCAACCGTGATGTTCTCACCGATCTCATTGAAGGCGTGAAACACGGCAGCAAATAAACAGTCATTTGAATCCTGTATTTTGTAGTTGCGATTTTGCATAAACTTCACGATCCAATCATCGCTCGGAGCCATATTATATGACTTACGAATAAGACGCGCATCCTCTTTAGACTCCTCTGGTAATGTAACAATCTGTTTTTTATGGATGTCAATAGAGAATATTGATTTCTGATTCATCGGAGATTTCGCAGCTCTGACGCTAAATATTCCATCATCGGATGAATATGATTCATCCAATATCACTTCTGGTTCGGCTTCACTTTCGCTTTCGCTCGCATCATCATCAAGAGCTTGTAAATACTCCTTTGTGGCGAATTTATAGAGAACAATATTCTTTACGTCAGGTATAATTTCGCCGCCATCGCCACCTTCAAAAATATCCAGTTTATTAAGTTTACCAATCTCAAGAACACCAATCTGACTAGCAATATTCTTATTATTGAGGTAATACATAGGGAAATATGATACGCCGTCATTCTCGTATGTTGTCTTCAACTGACCGAATATAACTTGTATAGGATTTACCGTGTCAATTGTATCAAAGATTATATTATATGGGAACGATTCATATTTAAGATCGTCTGGTTCAATATCAGTAGTCTCCTTATATTCCACCGATGGATTGACGTTAGAGTTAACCATCTTATTATACATATATGTATATTTATATGTGTAATATTCTAAATTAGATTTTTCGTATCATATCCAAAATTTCACTAGGGTACTTCATTTCCTCTAAAATCAGTATTCCACCCTTAACCTTGGAGATACCTTTACGCATTTTGTATGTATATTTAATGCCATTTGTTGTATCTACGTCCATCTTGTAATTCACAATACGCGGCGGCATACTGGGATCGTCACATAGCAGCGCGCATAATCGTTCCGATTCACGCAGCTTCTTACACAACGACACATAGTGCGTCGTAAGCATAAAATCCACATTCTCCATATTAGACAAATACGAGAGGAATCCATGGGCTGACTTTACCGCTTCCGAAGGATTCGTCCCCGAATATAATTCATCATATATACAGAAGTGGCGAGAACCTGAATCACAAGTATCATTGATAATATCAATAATTTCCTTGCATCTGCGAGATTCTGCCTGGAATAGACTATCGCGCCCAGATGTGTCGGGAATATTCAAATAGGAATGAATGTGTGTATATGGATTAAGAGAACAAGCTTCATAAAACCCTACGCCAAATTGCTGTGTGAATATAATATTCAGCGTTGTGGTTTTGAGGATCGTGGTCTTACCTGAGGCATTAGGTCCGGTGATTATGATGTTCTTTTGTAAATTACAATTGTTTCTTACATGTGGACCGCCGACGTATGCCGGATAATATTGCTGTGTAAATTTGCAATCCTTTCCTCCTGAATTGAAAGTAGCGAACGATAGATTACCAGATGTAATATTATTGGAGATGCCCGTCAAGTTATTGATATATCCTTCAAATCCGATAGAATAACGAAGTGCATCATCATAGTCCACATTAGAATGTAAACGATAGAAACACTTCAACATATATCCTATTTCAACAATCTTGGAGAACCCAGCCTTAAACGGTTTTATATCATTTAATTCATCTCTGAATTCACGCAGCTTCGCACATTTCGCTTTAGTATTGTTGCAGAACGTGCTATATGTTACAAGATCTTTATTAATTGAAACAAATGCGTTCATGTTAGAGATGGAACGATCTAAGTATTCGCGCAGATCACATAAGTGCGAGTTCATTCGGTTAACATTCTTATAAAAACGAATACACAAATTGTAATTCTGATATATCTGAAGAACATACAAACCTGAAGTGAATAACAAATATGCCAATTTCTCCCAACCAATAGACTGTATATTATTTATAACATTACCGATAAAGTGATTTCGTGCAACCTCCTTCAGAACGATTAAATAGGTAGAGAACGTTATCGGAACCTGCTGGATTTTCAAGAGAATAAACGGAAAAATAAAAAATATGATCGGAATTATAAAACTCAATACGGGCGACGCCATATTGATAACAGATATGGTCTGTAGGAACGCAGGTGATTCATTTAACGATTTAAACGTTTCCCATTCAATATACGAATACTTCTCTAAGAATCCAGAATCATTTTTTGTATCATTCCAAATCTCAATAACCTTATCACAATTAATCGTATTGTTGCTGGTCTCTTCTAAATATGCTGGCATAGATTTTAATACACGCTGCGTGTCCTGCAAAAAAGGAACATTCGTTGTATACTGTTTAACCCACTCCGCTTCTATATTCTTGGCGAATTTGTGTTTAGGTGCCAATATGTGCGAATACATATTACCACTGAGATCAGTTCCTGATAGTTCTAAATCAGCGGCAACCTGTGGCGATAATGCGTGTATAAATCGCGGTTCCAGATAATTTATTGGTAATTTAAAACCCTCATATATACTCTTTGGGCTCTCTTTGGGGGCGGGTTTACCTTGCAAAATGTCCTTTATTTTGATAGAGAACATTTTACATTTTTCAGATAAAAGAATGCGAAGATAACAACGCAACTAGATTAGTTTATCAAACTCAGCGGGAAGTTCATCAATTGTAATATTATAATGTTTCTCAAGCCGGCGCATAAAATCAATGTCGTGTTTTGTAATAAAATTAATTGCTAGACCCTTACGTCCAAAACGTCCAGACCTGCCAATTGCATGTAGATAAGTCTCATAACTTCTCGTCATATCAAAATTAATAACCGTGCTCACCTGCTGAACGTCAATGCCTCTAGCAGTGACCCCAGACGATACCATAACCCTAAACGCACCCTTTCGGAAATTCTGAAGTGACTTATCTCGTTCTGACTTATCCATTGCACTATGGATACAGCAAACTGGAAAACCATCAGAAGTCATAGTATTATAGAGATCCTCAACGCGCTTCACTGTACCCACATAGATGATACACTGCGATACTTGTAGAAATGAGAAGAGATCCTTCAATGCCTCATATTTGGATTGATCGTCGCTCAGCGCAATGTAATATTGTTGGATACACTCTAGCGTAAGCTCTTCCGTTTTCATCACAATTTTTACAGGATCGCGCATAAACTTATCACTTAGCGTTAACATCTCTTCAGGCATGGTGGCGCTAAAAAGTGCTACCTGAACGTTATCGTTCAGAAACTTGAATATATCATACATCTGTTCCTTGAATCCCTTGGATAACATCTCGTCTGCCTCATCTAGAATAAAAATCTTAATATTATCCGTTAACAAACACTTGCGGCGGATCATATCATATACACGTCCAGCAGTTCCAACTACTACGTGAGGGCAGTTATTACGTAGGTCAGAGGAATCATCAGATACTGATGTTCCGCCCACCAGCGTCTTAACAACTAATCCATCCATTGCGCTACTGAGAGCGGATACAACGGATGAAATTTGCTTAACAAGTTCAAACGTTGGTGCGAGAATCAATGCCTGCGTGGTTTTTGACGCGATATTTACCTTCTGTAGCGCGCCAATAGTAAACGAACCTGTCTTTCCGGTGCCCGACTGACCCTGAGCGATAATATCCCGACCTTCAATAATTGGAGGGATAGCCTTTTCCTGGATTGGCGTCGGTTTTTCAAAACCGAATCTGTAGATTCCTCTACTTAAGTCTTCATTTAGATTGAGTGATTCCCAAGACATTCTAATGTAACTACTATTATTTATTTATATCATTAATAAATAATATAAACATTTTAACACATACAATATAGCGATGACTTCATATTACACCATCAATGATTTTTCAAGATTGGCATACAGCGGGACGAAATTTCAACTGCCTGAATCCATACAAAAAATTCTGAAGGTTCTGGGCGATAGCTTGTCGCCTACGGATACGAATGATACCAAGAAGCCTATTGTAAAGACAAACAAACAGTTTCAACCGAAAGCCGAGGATTGGAGCGCAGTTCGTTCATACAAGACTACCAAGATTCCGGAGGTAAAGGAAGGCACCGAAAAGTCAATCAAAGACATTCGTATAGCGCTGAATAAGTTTTCCAATAAGAATGCCGAAACGCAGCACGATGTAATTGTAAGTCTTATCAAGCAGGTAATCTCTGAAAGCAAGGAGGTAGAGGAAGACACGAAGAAGGTTTGTACGTTGATCTTTGATATTGTAAGCGCTAACGAATTCTATTCCAGTTTATACGCAAAGTTATACAAGGATTTGATTGGTATATTTCCGGAGTTTTCTGGAAAGATGGTTGATATATTGGATAAATACAAGGAATCATTCAATAATATCAAGGTTGTTGATCCGAACGTTGACTATGATGGATACTGCGATAACGTAAAGAGTAATGACCTTCGTCGCGCAATGAGTACGTTTATTATAAACTTAGCAAAGAATCAGGCGATCAACGAATCTGATGTGTTGAATATTATTTTGTATTTGGAGGAATTGGTCCTTAGCTACGCAGAAGAATCCGAGAAGTCCGCAGTAGTTGAAGAAATAACAGAGAATATATTTATTTTTGTAACTCAAGGCAATAAGATGTTGAATACAGCTGCCATTTGGAAAGACCGAATTATTCCTAACATACAAGCTATTTCAAAGTTGCGTAAAACTGACCCTACAAAATACAAGAGTATGTCATCTCGCGCAACATTCAAATTTATGGATATGATTGATGAGTTAAAGTAATAACACATTTTATTCCCAATCTAATAATACATTGGGAATAAATTAATAATTAACCTTCATGTCATGACTTTCATGCATGTATCGTATACTTGTATCAATTAATATGGATTTCATTCCGAATATATAATAGATGGCTTCACCCCATATAGGAAGGTCTCCCCATCTATATCTATATATGTTACACGATTCATCAACAACTTTGATATACTTACGAAATGATTCATTATCACGAACTGTTTGCAGATTGACTGCGAATACATTCGTATAAGGCCCTGATGCAGTTTCAATATGTGATATATCACGACCTAAATATTGCAATGTAGTCTTGTTTAAATCTATTGTTACAAAGTCGTGATCGTTGATCCATTTTCCACAAATAAAATCTTTAGTATCTAGATTTTCTAAAACCGAATCAATATTAAAATCAATATAGCAGTCTTCATCAATTCTTATCATCCGATCATATTCAGATACAAATCCCCAAAAATCCACGAACCAAAACGAACACATATGCCTATACCCTAAACCAAACAAACTCGTACCTGGATGAAATTCAATACTAGACTTGTCTGATTTAAACGCCATACCATTATTCACGTTAATGAATTTTATATTTAGATCTGGCGTCTCATTTATAATATACATTTGATGTTCATGTGTAATATTACCTTCGTGAAATATTAGTATATCAATAGTTTTGTCTATCAGGTTCTCTTGGATTGTTTTATTTCTACGGATTAACTTTGAATACATAGAAATATCATTATAACCTCGTGTAAGAACAGCGACACATTTGCGCATATTTTATTAATTAATATATAGCAATTTATACTTGTCATTTACCGCATAGGTTGGTTATCGGAGTATTCTTGAATTTCGCTGCCATTATCGAGAATCCGGAAAACGATGACGCGCTATATATATGTGATGAATTACACATTATATAGAATTCTGTGATAGCATCTACAATCTGTTCTTCCGTCGTATTAGATAAACCAGTGTGTCCTACATTGGAATTTATTATAATTACATTGGGATATTTGTATTTCAAATAATGTTTATAACTATTGTTATCACAGAAAAACACAATATTTAAATTGATATTTTTTTCTATAAACCTAAACAAAGATCCTTCCTCATAGTATCTCTCGTCATTCTTTACAACAACAAAGGATTTATCGGTTTCTAAATACTTGTCGCCTAGGCGTAGATGTACGGAAACATATGAAGTTATATTGCGTGGAAACAAACGATTATAATTTACATGAATTGCTTCAGAGAACGTAAAAACATCCTGCATTTGTATGTTTATTAAATAATAGTTATACACATTATATAACACATGGGGCGTAATAATAGTACAATCTGAATCAAGTATCTGCCTTATATTAGTTGCAATAGTGAATTCACGTGGAAGTTCATGTGATTTAATATAAAACTGTCTGTGTTTTAATAGTATATATTTCTCAATAGTTGCGTTGTTTACCAAATAGCAAATTCTGTATTTATTTGCCACGCACATACACAACAAATACATGAAGAATTTACAACAATCGCCTATGCCTCCATTATCCGATTTAAAATCGTATACTATGTATTTTTTATATGATTTGTAGTTTTTAAGATAATCGTCCATTGGTTTATAATAACATATTTTTGTATTATTATAAACTAGTTTATCCACGTTTTCGGGTAGCCCAGATAGGATAGTTTTTGCCTATCTTATTCCAATCTAAAAAATAGGTTTCATCTGGTAGTATAATGGACCCATGTTGTTTACGTAATATGGACCATATACTTTGATCGTGCCGGTTCTCTCTGAACTCTGGTATATTGGGCGTAATTGATGGCGAATCATCTATTAAGTTGTAATTTGAACCAGTTTCATACCATCTATCCACTAGATCTACAACTGCTTTACATTTACGAATAACGAATATACCTCCAACTAACTGTCCTGATGATAGTTCGGTTTGCGAAGCGTCTAAATATTGACATATGTCATTTTTACTCCAATATTGCTCTGGGTGCGTTAGTTGAAACGATACAATCCCACTTTCATGCGTTTTACACATTTCTATATATTCCAATAGTCGTTGCTTACCTTGTAAATTCATCGTACATCCAGCATCTGCGTAGACAATTATATCACCATCATTAATGGTCGTTAATAACTTCTTACACAAATATGATTTCCATAACCAATAACCATACCCGCGAGGATTCGTAGATACGAAATTTCCATGTTTGTTCCAAAACTCTTTATCATTTTTAAGGTATATATCGGTATAACCTAGTATTTTTGTAAATAGATTGAACTGGTTTGCTTCGGAACATATTCGTTGTAACGCCGCATGGTAACTCGCGCTGGGCCCGCCAAATGAAGCAAAGTATATACTCATTGATATGTTAGACTTATACTTTAATTCTTAACAAATAACATAATTTTTTCATCTGTCTCCCTGTGTTCTGTAACATGTACGTTTTTATTATACATGGTTTGTATGCTCTTCAATGTGAAGTATTTTTGAGAGATCTTATTCATATCATTTATGAGATCATATTCATTATCTGGTCCATATCCAGAGAGTATGTAGCACATTTTACCACCAGGCGTGAGAACCTTACTACATAATTTGATAGTGTTCTCCCAATACCCAGTTAACCAGTCTTTGTACGTTTTGTATGTTGTGGTGCTTTGTTTTTTGCCAGGATACATTTCTAAACGATAATATGGTGGACTGAAGAATACGACATCAAAGTGTGATGTATATTTCGCGAGGAACGGCTTTGATTGAAGTAATAACTCAGAAGGACTATCGTATATAGTAACTGTTTTATCAGGATAATAGGTGCGAGCGAATTCTGATGTTTTTTTACATACGCGTGGTATAACGTCAGTCCCAACATACTCAATAACATGCGGCGACTCAAGGAATCCATAGCAGTACGAAGACCATCCGAGAGTGGGCGTGAATACACGCGTTCCTCGGAGAACCGATTGATTTAATGAATATACTAAATATGGATTCATTATGGATGCACGAAAATAAAATGAGGAGAATACACTTCCTAAACGACCGTTCTTCATATAATGAATGGCGCTCGGGGTCAGAATTTTATAATCTATAATTTTATTAACATACAGGTCTTCTAACACATCAAAGAATGTCGGATTATTCTCTATGCCTGACTTGGTTTCCTTGAGTATTTCCTTATAGAACATGTTGCGTATCACATTCTTATATTTTACGAGCGCATTGTTATTCATCTGGCCGTTTTTCATCGGAGGATCCGTGATTGAAAGTGATTCTGGCACTTTCAACGAAACTTCGTAAAAACGTGATAAATACTCATCGCGATCGCGTATGTTTTCCATCAGTTGCTTAATATCGTCATCTGTTAGCTTATCCTTTGTCATCATATAGTCGTTTAATGATACTATCCTAGATCCAATCCTAACCTTGTATTGTAAATTACTAGATGTAGATTTAAACAACGATATTAATTTATCGTTTGTTAGGAATAACATCTGCTATAGTGTATGCGGTTATTTTTTTTTGTGTTGACATCAACACAAAAAGTGGGAAAATTGATCCTGATAGTATGCTGTTATAAATTACAACATCAAACTCCAACAACAACAACAAAACCAAACATGTCTACTTTCAGCTTCTTCGTTCCCCGCATGCTCACTGAGTACGACGAGACCCGTGTAAAGGGTATCTTTGCTAGTGTAATCTGCGTAGGCAGCGTTACTCGTGTGGATTTCGTGCCGATTGAGGGCGAGCCTCGTTTCCAAAAGGCTTTCATCCACATGGAGCAAATCTACAATACGCCTGCGAATTCTTACATCACTAGTGAGGTGTTTGAGGGTAATCGCGGAGTTCGCGTGTATCCTGGAATGTTTAACCAGAATGAGTACTGGGTACTTCTGAAGAACAAGACTCCGGTCCAGGAAACTAAGTTGAATATCCACCAGGTTGCTGAGAACGCCAGGATCCTTCAATCCGTCGTAGAGGCGCAGGCGAATGAAATCAAATCATTGCGCGAACAGGTGGCTCTGATTACGAGAACTGAGACTGTCGCGTAGAGTTAGTAAAAAAAATCAAAAATAAGTAAAATAAAAAAAATGGCTTCGGTCACTTTTTTTATTTGGGTATAGTAAAATGAAACGCGTAACATTTAATGAAACAACACATATAGTAATCATAGAAAATAGAGAAGATATAGAAGATAAGAAGACGCTATGGTGGACTCACGTGGATTATATTGTATTTCGTGAGCGACACATATTAGAACAGATTTTATTTTTCACTGTGTTTGACGACTATGAAGATCTTTAAACCATTACAGTATTAAACCTTCTTAGCAATCGCTGCAGGCCTAACAGGGCGACGCTTGACCTCAGAGAACTGACGAGCATCGCTGCGAGGAACGGCGGGACGCGCACTAGAATTCAGACGGTGAGTATCGCACATCAGGAGACCGCTCTTAACACCGCTGACATCGGTAGCGATAAACTCATGCTGCTCGCTCTCAGATTTGGAGAGCAAGAACTCTACATACTCGCCCTGAACCAGATACTTGTACTGGGCGGAATCTCCACGGAGAGAAGTGAAATGCGTGAAGATATCCTTATCCTTGTGCGGTCCGTCACAAACAGTGACGAAACCAAACCCAGACTTACTATTAAACCACTTTACACGGCCGGTGAGACGATCGGAGGACATTATACACTTAAGAGTTGTTTGTTTTTATATCGGTTATAAATATAATATTATACTTATTATATATAATGAAGCTTTTAGGAATATCTTCGGGCAAGATCGCGTCGGTTGCATTTTTACTAGTTACACTTTTCCTTGCATTGTTTCTCAGTCATGTAGATTTTCTCAAGACCAGCAATGTTGCTGAGGTTCCTGTGTTCCAAGAGGGACACGAAGGCATGAAAAAGGAGGGAATGGAAGAGAAGGAGGGAATGGAAGAGAAGGAGGGAATGGAAGAGAAGGAGGGCATGGATGAGGAGACGGAGGAACCCGTTGTCGAGGAGGATGAGGAGAAGGCCGAGATTGAGGGATTTGAGGTTGGACGTCAGCATTTGACATATTCGTCTTTAGCTGAAGCATTTGAGATTGGACGCAAGGGTAAATTAAGCCCTGCTGACGTGGAGGGACTCTCTAAGAAGATGAAGTAAACAATTCCATTAAAATATGATAATTAGGTTCATCATTATATTTTAACTCATAACAGTATTTCAAGTACATCTTAATAGGTCCATCTAATGAGTCATTTAATTTGGTCCATTCCTTTGCATTTCTTCGCAATACATTCGCTGGGTCATTAATGCTTGTTTCTGATCCAGTAGAATCCCAAGGCAGTTTTCCATTTTGCATAAATAAATACATATAACCTAGCGATATTAGGTCGTCGCGACGCGACATTGGTTCTCCGCAGTGATTATAATAACTAATGTATCTAGGAGAACCGATTATATTATTTGGATCCTTTTTTATTATGTGTTCGCCGTCATCGTCCATAAATACATTAGACAGACCAAAATCAATCATATACAGATCACCATCCTTTATCATAAAATTATGAGGTTTGATATCGCGATGCAGTATATGATGACGATGAATGCTTTCTATAACGTCAATACACTTTATCATCATAGACGCTAATTTATTTGATTCTAGTGTACCCTTGCGTAGAATGTAATCATATAAACTACATGAGAAATAAGACATAACCAAACAGGTGTGTCCTAGATGCTGTCCGAACCAATATATCTTGGGTATGTTCTTGGTGCCACTATAAAATAAATAATTTAATACAGTCACTTCATGTTTAAGAACCTTGTACTCAGAATCTGATTTCTCAACTTTTATCGCAACGCGTTCATTATCCTTTGTAGTGCCATCATAAACAACGCCGAATTTACCATAACCTAATATGGAATTTATCGTGTATTTATTGCATATAATGCTAGAAATCATTTGGTAAATATAAAATTACAAATGATTTTAATTCGTTTTATATTGTATATTGAATGGATATTGAATCCAATTTAGAGCGAATAAAGAAACCAACGTATATCGCGATGATTACGCTATTGTATATATGTTATTTTGTAATATATGCCGGTTTATTCTACGTAAATCCAATGTACGTAGATACGCTGAGTAAAAGTATACGTATATTTATTTGCATGTTTTTGGTATACAAATTTCACCCATTCCGACAGCATAAACTCCTGGATTTTGACGCACAATTAATATTCGCGAGTGCTATCTTGATCTTGACGGATATGGGTATTACACAGTATCTATTAGAAAAGTATAAAGATATAACAAAGTATAGATAAAAATGGATATAGACGCGATTTTTGAGAAGGTCCGACAAGACACATCGCTCTTAGCTAATATTGATGTTGAGGAGTTACTCAAGAATGTAAACAACGAGAAACATGATTACCTAGACAATAAAACGCTAGGTGACATACTAGATGAGAACATAAACGCTATCAAATCTATGGGGTTTCCAAAAGATCAATTGAAAGATATATGTAACCGATTGGCAGGTTACAGATATGTGGAGAACTTGTATGAATTACACAAAGGTAAGCATATTCGTTGGATACGAAATGATAATAAAAATCTCACAAACGGTGCAATAGTAATGGATGTTAAGTTTTTGGACAACGGAAGCCACATACTGTGTAGAAACGCACAGCATAGGTTGTTCCAAGTAAAATTTAACGAATGTTTAATATTTCAAAAGTTATCAACCGGAGAACAATTGATTCTTATGGCGTACGAACACGTGCGGAGCATAGGCGCTTCCGAGTAAATTTGCCTATAGAACATCTCCTAACTTTATGAGTTTTATTATTCATAGTAGTCAGATGGAAGAATTCTTGTATATGAAACATAAGTTTTTGAGAAACAGTCCTGTCAGTTGTAATTTCATCTATGCTTTTAGGTATATGATTTACATATGTAAATTTATCAACAAGATATTTTTGTAGAATGTTACGATCTAATTCATTTATAAGGTCAGATTTACAAAGGCGTGATATTATATCCGACGTCAATAACTTATGATAATATGGTTTCGGTTGAATATAATATACACGACCTGACTCCATATTCTCAAAGTATCTATCGTCTATAAAACATATTTCGCTAGTTCTTGGTAACAGAGAACAACGTATAAAATCACTATGCGTTTTTGAGGAAGTTGTGCGATTAGGTTCAATAACAACACCATCTATTTTAAACGCGCATATTAACTGATCGAATAAACCAGGCGCTCGTTGTTTTTGTTCCAAATAATTCACGCACATTGTAGCCCATTTTTTAGGAAATCTGTTATTAGTGTAAATAAATAGACGATAACAATGCCCTTTTTGTTTTTTATAATATAAAAAATCCATTATATTCAGTATGCCATATCGTAAAAATTCTGGATATAGATCCAATAACGCATTAAATGAGTCTTGTGTTTGAGTAAAAAAATCCAATTCTCCGAGCGATCTCCATAATATTTCTAAATCGGCAAACGAACCAATGGTTTCGTCCAGATCAAACACAATAACCTTCTTTCTGGTTTTATGTTGGTTTGATATGTACGGACGAAATAATTCGCCCTTATATATTTGTACGCTCATTATACATATTTGGTAGAGTTAAAAATTTATATAAAAATTTTTAAATCAATATCTAGTTTCCGTTCATCTGCTTGTATTGTTTCCAAGAGATGGTCTTTGCCTCCGCGTATGTAGTCTCCGGGGTATCAATCGTTTCATTGATAGCATTACACCTCTTGAGTGCAGAATCCACATACAGTTCCTTAAGGATCTTGCCAACCATTACCGAACCTTCGTGTTGGTCTACCCTGCCGTCTTCAATGTGCTTAAGGACATCCAATAAATTACTCATAATATTCAAATCAAGCTCATCCTTATATGCCTTGTTATAAATGTCAGTATAATTATTAAATAAAAACGCACACTGAGATTGGCATAAATTGGAGAACCGATCTGGTTCATTCTTGCGAACACGCGCGTGCTTCTTCTTCAATTCCTGCATCTTGAGAATATCATTCCTAATCAGATTACTATGCTTCACTTTTCTGATATGTTCGGTATTATCCTCGCATTCATTTTGACTGATTAATTTCTTCAAATTCAAACGTTCCTCGTTATTCATATTCATAGTTAAATGTTATCCTTTTTATGTATTTTATGTGTATATAATATAAATGCCTTATTTGTACCTTAAACCAGAACCAACTATTAAAACTGGCATAACAGGCGTCTTAATTATAATGCTAATCGCAATATTAGCTATGAATTACTTACATATTTATCTGAACTGGAATGAATATACAGTTAGATGCAGAGTTGATAATATATATCTCGCGTATATAACTGGAAATATGAAAAGCTGGTGGAAAAAATGTGGTGCCAAATAAATCGGCGTATATAATATAAGTTTGTATGGAACTGCAAGAAGTATCGTACATACAATTTGCCAGAAACGATATAATATTATCATTATTTGTAATCGGATTATTCATATACATATGTATTAATTTAGTAAACCATATTGTAGCTAAACAAACAAAGGCTCCAATACGACCAATAAACTACATAGCCGGTCTATTGAAAGGATAGCGCTTTAGCAAAAAAATCTTACAAATATGTATACAGATGAAAATGAATGCGAAGTATGTTATTTTTGGGTGTGTACTGTTATTGGTTTTATTGTTAAGCATGGCAGGCGGTTGCGGCGCTATACCATATTCCGCAACAAAACGCTCATATGCGACTGTTGAGGGATTAGAGACAAAATCTGAATTTGATGCTTCAGTAAATAAACTGCTTGATGATCTTGAGAAAATGATTGCTAAGGATGCTGAAATACAGAAAAAAATTACAGAAATACGCGCGCTTGATAACGACGGATATGATAAAAAGGCCTTGAAAGTTAGTCTAAATGGATTGACCGACGTTGAGACGTCAGAGATATATAAACTAACTCGCAAATTCATAGAAGAGAAGATGCCGGATCAAGAGGAGCCGAAGGTAGCTGAGGAACCTAAAGTTGACACTGAAACTAAAGTTAGCGAAGGATTTGAGAATCACAAGTCCGACGTAATTGACGTATTCGGTACTGCAGTTGGAAACCAGAATTGTGTAAAAACTGCATCAGGATTATCTAATTCTATGGGAGCTCTCTGTTTGTCCGAAGAACAACTGTACTTGTTACAGTCGCGTGGCGGCAATTCAACTGGTCGTGATTCGCAAATAGGCATGTAAAGTTATAATTTCTTACTAATATTTATAGTATGAAATTATACAAATTTGTGTTATTAGGGATAATAATATTGTCTCTAATATTAGGCACAAGAAGAACACGCGAAGGAATGTCATACGCGGAAGTACTCCGACGTCAGAAAGCGGCAATAACTGAAAAAGCTGCCGCTAAAAAAACAGCATATGCAAAGCAAGAATATGGCGGAGTTATTGCAATACAAAAACAGCTAATATTATTAAAAACTATAAAAGATCGTGTAAAGAGAGTGCCTTCATTTGAACTTGAGCCTAAACCACGCAAAGAAATAAATGATAGCTTAGACACCATAATAACCAGTTTACAAAGTTGGTTGGATAATAGAATAAAATATCTAAAAATAAACAACAAGACGCCGATTGCTCCATCAGAGAGCCAGTCTATAGATGGTCTCAGAAAAATGTGGAATAACAATGGAATTGGACTGAAAGTGCTTGTAGATGGTATTACAGAGCGACTGAATATATCAGAAGATTCGCAAAACGACGTAGATAAGTTACTAAAAACATTTGTTACCAGCATGAATATGGAATTAGGTATTGTTCTTTCAGACGCCCCACAAGAGAGTGATGATTACACTGGAGATTTAGGTAAAACGGGAGATTATGAAATGGATACGTTGGACAATATATTCAGTAAAGGCATGTTTAATTTTGGATATACCGAAAAAGAAAACTTAACCTATGAAGAACAGTATTCGTAAATTTATAAAAATATTGTTATATAATATATAACATGCCTGGATCTACCAAAAGCTCTTCCCCTACTCCCAAGTCTCCCAAGAAGAGCACGACTCGCAAAAGCAGGGAACCTAAGGGAATTCCGATGCCTCCTCATCACATCAAAAGAATCATTGACAGCAAGAAGCAAATGTACGATCATTTCGGAATGACTTTTGACGAGGAAAATGAAACAATGATTTTTAAAATGCTTCGTTTCAAGCGCCCCGAGGAGCCTCATTCATTCTTTTCAAATATTTATACTTTAGAAGATGCCGTCAAAATGGCGTACCCTCCTAAGTCCACTACAATGTAATACCACAGCATTTACAGTAGCGAATAGTAATACATTTGTCCGGCGTTATGTCAATATAATCGGTCATAACGTCGTGCACGCAATACCTCATTAAAAAAGTTTTAATTATTTTGTTAGTTTCATCTGTATCTAATTCTAGTCTCGCCATCTCGTCTCTCATCTCCAATATCAAGTTTACTAGCCGTTCATTACTCATCCCCCTTATATACCAATTACACATACATTGCGTTTAATATACTTTGCGAAAGCTTTTCCTCAGACTTAATTAGTGTATCAACGTCCTTCTTGGTGACCGTGAACGGGAACTTCACTTTCAGGTCAATGTTCTTTGTGAAGAGGTTATCCGAATTGTCTGACACAAGACGGAACAAATTGAGCTTCGTGTGAATCACCTCCAAACACCGCTTGAGATTGCGGACACCATCCTCAGACTTGGTGAGTCCTGTGTTGGTGATAATGTACTCAAGAGTCGCGTCGGGGATAATGACCTCCTCCTTCTTGAAGTTGACCTGCTCGCGAATCTTGGGAAGCAGGTAATCATTCGCGATGGTGATCTTCTCCTTGGTATCATATCCCTTCGTCTGGATGCTATACATGCGGTCCTTGAGAATCGGATTAACCAAAGACTCATCATTGTAGCTGAAGAGTAGCACTGCACGACTAATGTCAAAATCCACGTCGGGGAAATACTTGTCGTGGAACTGATCGTTCTGGGTAGAATCCGTCATATGGGTAAGGATACCAATAATCTCGCGTCCCTTCTCACCCTCGCCTACCTTATCCAGCTCATCAAAGAGGATGCACGGATTCATCTCTTGGGTAGCGCTCAAAATCTTGGAAATGATGCCCGGACCACTACCCTCGTACACATACGGGCTACCGACAAACACCGCCTCGTCAGTTGCGCCTCCCAGAGGAACCAGACTGAAACTGCGATTCAAAATCTTGCTGATTCCATACTTCGCTAGTGTAGTCTTTCCGGTACCCATCGGTCCTTTGAGTGCGATTGCGGTTCCCATCGCACTGGGGTTCGCGATCCACTGACCGATCATCTGTAGGATCTGCATTTTCGCATCCACCAGACCATAGGCACAGTCATTGAGGATCTTCATCGCATTATCCATGAATCCCTGACAGGCTTCCAGTCCATGGGCCATGTTGACATCCAGGATGGCGTACTTTCCGAAGGGGATTCGCATGAACTGATCCACCCAATTTTTCAACTTGAAGTATTCGGAATCAGTCGTATCCATGGACTTCAACAGGTTCAGCTTCTGCATTACTGTCGCCTTGTACTTTGTGGGAATCTTAGACTGAAGCAGTGCAAGTCTATACGGTCGGTCAACCACAATATGCGTATTGATCTCCTCTAGATCCTTCATGATTCTACGCTGCTCCTTATTGGAAAGCTTCTTCTTAAAATACTCCATCTCACTCTCAGCCTTCTGCTTCGGCGCATTCACCAACTTGTGATAATCCTTCGTATTTTCGGACCGCGTCTTCTTGACAAGCTGTTTGATAGAGTCCTTGCAATCAGCGAGCGACTTCAACAGCGATTTACTATCGGGCTTATTCTTAAGTTTCTCAATAAGGAATTTCTTCGTCTCCACGAGGTCCGAATACTCGCTATCAAAGGCGATCTTTGCCTTGTCCTGTTTATCCTGCTCCTTCTTGAGCTTCTTTTCCTTCTTCTCCTTTGCCTTCTTGTCTACCTCCGGCACATCAACGGTCTCATAAGTCTCCTTCATAAACACCTTCTCATCATCGCTGTTGCACTCCTCGTCCTCATCATCCTCCAATTCATCCTCATCTTCATCGCCTCCTCCTCCGCCGAATCCGAAGATGATATTGATCTTATTGTCTTCCTCATCCTCGTCCTCCTCATCATACTCGTATTCGTCCTCATCGCCCTCCTCGTAGTCCTCATCATCATCATCAGATTCCTCCTCCTGTACGACGGGCTTCTTCTTCTTTTTCTTATCATCAGGTTTCTGCTTCTTGTCCTGCTTGACTTTGTTCTTCATATACGTAGACGGGAAGATCTTAGACGCAATCTTGCGAACCTTCTTGCGAATCGCCTCCTCTTCCTCTTCTTCCATTTCCTCATCATCATCAATGTCGGTATACTCCGTCTCAGTATCATCGTCATCCTCCTCAATCACCTTGCGACTCTTTTTATTAGTTTTCTTCTTAGGGGGTTTGTAGTCCGAATCCGTCTCCTCTTCGGTCTCGGTCTCGGTGTCCTCGGAACCGATGCTCTCCTCATCGGAATCGTCGCGACCCTTCTTCAGGCGCCTGGCCTTGGAGATGGCGATCTTCTCGTTTCTAGTGCGAACCATTTTGTCTAGTTTTGTAAGGGGGTGGTTTAAGTACCATATTCCAAGACAACTGTAGCGCGAATCAATTTTCCGCAACTTTGTGTTGAGATTTAGTGATTCGCGGCGTGGAAAATTGAAACGTTTTTTTATAATATAAATAGTTAGTATATAGTATACTACCATGTCAAAATCAGTAACGAGTGATCGCGTTGTAACTTCCAAGATCATCGGAATCCAATTTAGTATGTTGTCGGCGGACGAAATACGAAAAAATTCCGTTGTGGAAGTAACATCCCGTGATACATATATCAATAACAAGCCTGTGATTGGCGGGTTATTTGATCCGCGTATGGGAGTATTAGAACCTGGCACTATCTGCCCCACTGACGGACATACATACATTGATACGCCCGGGTATTTCGGACACATTGAATTGGCGAGACCGGTATATTTCACGCAACATCTGAAGGAAATCATGAAGATCTCAAAATGTGTATGCTTCAAGTGCAGCAAACTCTTGATTTCCAAGACACAGCACGCACACGTTTTGAAAATGAGTGCATCTGATCGTTGGGGATATGTATCTAAGTTGGCATCCAAGGTCAGGCGTTGTGGCGAGAAGACAGACGATGGATGTGGTTGCAAACAACCGGACAAGATTAAACTGGAGGAGATGGCTACAATTTTCGCGCAATGGGATGCTATGGAGAACGAGGCAGGAGAGAGCGGACCGGTAAATATTAAGTTGACGCCGGAGCTTGTACTAAAAAACTTCAAGCGTATTTCCGATGAGGATGTGAATTTCATGGGATTTAGCCCAACTTGGTCGCGCCCTGATTGGATGATCTGCCAAGCGCTACCCGTTCCACCACCTTCGGTGAGGCCATCTGTCAAGCATGATGCGCAACAGAGAAGTGAGGACGATCTTACACACATCTATAGCAATATCATCAAGACGAATAAGGATTTACAGGAGAAAATCAAAAACAATGCATCAGCGAATGTTATTGACGGACTCACTAAGCTTCTACAGTATTTCATTGCTATGATTGTAAATAACAAGACGAAGGGTGCTGCTCCGCTCGCCCAGCGCTCGGGTCGCCCGTATCAGTGCATCACATCTCGTCTGAATAGTAAAACGGGGCGAATCCGCGGTAATCTAATGGGTAAGCGCGTGGATTATAGTTCACGTTCCGTTATCAACGGTGATCCGAATTTGAGTATCCGACAACTCGGAGTTCCTATGAAGATTGCTATGAATCTTACAAAGCCCGTTATGGTAAATAACATGAATCGCGAGTTCCTCAAAAAACTGGTACAGAATGGACCTGAAACGTATCCGGGTGCGAAGATCCTAGAGCGCAAGAGCGGAGGTAATATTTCACTGAGGTATGTTGACAGGAATTCCGTCAATCTTGAGAATGGAGACATCGTACACCGTCACATGATGGATGGCGATGCGGTCTTATTTAACCGTCAACCGTCCCTACACAGGATGAGTATGATGTGTCATATTGCGAAAATCATGAAGAAGGGCGATACATTCCGCTTCAATGTTGGAGTGACAAAACCTTACAATGCTGATTTTGACGGAGATGAGATGAATATGCATTTGCCACAGAATGTGCTGGCTGAAACAGAGCTGAGACATCTGGCTGCGATCCCTTACCAAATTGTTAGTCCTGCGTCCAATGCGCCGATCATCGGTATATTCCAGGATTCGCTACTTGGTTCCTATCGGTTCACTAGACCTAATATTAAATTGACGCAGAGAGATGCCATGAATCTCTTGATGATGTTCCCGAGGGTGAATACGAAGGCGATTCGTGACGCAGGAAACAAGCTGAATAGTTTTGATGTACTATCGCAGATTATGGCACCTATCACATTGAACTACAAGACGAACTTGTTCGGCGATAACGAGGACTACGCTACTTCAAATAATGTTCTTGAAATCCGCAACGGGAAATACATCCGTGGACAGATGGAGAAGTCCGTACTGGGTTCTACGTCTAAGGGAATCCTTCACCGCGTATTCAACGATTTTGGCAATATGGCTTGCTCCAATTTCATTGATGATCTACAGAATGTCGTTACGGAGTATATGAAGTCAAGTTCTTATAGTGTTGGAGTGAGTGATCTGGTGGCAGATAAGATGACTCAGAATAAGATCATACAGGCGGTCACCAAACAGCAATTGGAGGTGCAATCGCTGATTGACAAGGTCCATTTGGGAATCTTTGAGAATAATACAGCGCATCCGAACTCAGTGGAGTTTGAGAATCAAGTGAATAACATCTTGAATAAGGCGCGCGATGAGTCTGGTCGCGTAGCGCGTGACAGCCTTAGTAAGGACAATCGTTTCCTTATGATTGTGAAGTCTGGGTCAAAGGGTAACATGTTGAATATTTCGCAGATGATTGCTGGTCTGGGTCAACAGAACGTTGATGGAAAGCGCATCCCATATGGATTTGAGAATCGCACACTTCCGCATTTCTGCAAGTATGACGACAGTCCTAGCGCTCGCGGATTCGTAAACAATTCGTATATTTCGGGACTCAAGGCGAAGGAGCTATTCTTCCATGCTATGGGTGGTCGTATTGGTTTGATTGATACTGCAGTGAAGACGTCTCAGACTGGATATATCCAGCGCAGGCTAATCAAGGGAATGGAGGACTTGAAGGTAGAGTATGATATGACGGTCAGAAACAACATGGGTCGCATCATCCAGTTCGCTTATGGCGATGACGGGATTGACGCAACTCGTGTAGAGAATCAGTCCATTCCGCTGGTTGGAATGAGTATTGAGGACATATACATGCATTATGATATCAATGACATTACAAATGTGAATGCGGTTTACACAAAAGAAGCTGGCAAGCGCATGAAGTCGCAAGCCAAGACAGCTCAGGAGAAGTGTGTTAAGTACATCAATAAGATGATCGCGAGCCGAAAGGAGATTGTGGAGTCGGTTTTCAGGAACAAGAACGAGGATGGAGTGAAGATGCCCGTATCATTCGCGAATTCCATTTCCAATATCCAGGGCCAGCTGAGTCTTAACGCGAATTCCGTGGTTGATATTACTCCATTGGAGGCGTTCCAGATGATTGAGGAGTATTACGAGCGATTGAATTCGCTCACTCTGGCAAAACCCGGAAAGCTGTTTGAGGTCCTTTACTTCTATTACTTGTCGCCAAAGAGCTTGTGTCTACAGAAGCGATTCCACAAGAACGCGCTCACTATGCTTTTGGAGATGATTGTACTGAAATACAAACAGTCTATAGTTCACCCTGGAGAGATGGTAGGAGTTATTGCCGGACAGAGTATTGGTGAGCCTACTACGCAGATGACGCTCAATACATTCCATTTGGCTGGAGTTGCGAGCAAATCAAACGTGACTCGCGGAGTACCGCGCATTGAGGAGCTTCTGCGCCTTACTAGCAATCCGAAGAATCCTTCTCTCACTATCCACTTGAAGCAGATGGACGAGACAGATAAGGATAAGGCAACTAAGTATGCGAACATGATTGAGTTCACCAAATTGTCTGACATTGTCAGTTCTATGCAGATCTGCTTTGATCCGAATGAGCGAACTACGATGATGGAATCGGATAAAGTCTTATTGGACCAGTTTTATGAATTTGAAGATATGGTAGATGAGTGCAATGAGGGAGGCGCTCCAGCGGATACAAGGACCCGTTCCAAATGGATCATTCGCATGGAACTTGACGCAGGCGTATTGTTAGAGAAGAACATTACAATGGATGACGTCCACTACGCGATATCCAACAGCGCATATGGAGAAAACATCAGCTGCGTATTCTCTGATTACAACAGTGACAAGCTTGTCTTCCGCATTCGGTTATTTGACATCAACAAGAAGAAGAAGATTGTGGCAAACACACTGGACCAGTCAGATGAGATATACGTTCTCAAGAATATGCAGGACGTATTGTTGAATAGCATCGTTCTTCGTGGAATATCCAATATCAGTAAGGTGACGCCTAGAAAATTACAGAATATGGTGTCATTGGAAGACAGCAAATATGTTCGTAAGGATATGTGGGTACTAGATACGACTGGATCTAATCTATTGAATATACTCGGTCTGGATTTCATAGACGTGATTCGCACATACAGCAATGATATTCGCGAAGTATACGACGTGCTCGGAATTGAAGCCGCGCGACAGATGCTTTTCAACGAGATTTCAGAGGTGATGGAGTTCAGTGACGCATACATCAACTACCATCACCTGAGTCTGTTGTGCGATAGGATGGCGATCAGTAAGAACATGGTTCCTATCTTCAGATCTGGATTGTTGAATGATAATATCGGACCGATTGCGAAGGCGACATTTGAGGTGCATACAGAGGTCCTCTTGGACGCAGCGCGCCACGCGGAACTGGACCAGATGCGCGGTGTTTCAGCTAGCGTAATGTGCGGTCAGTATGGAAAATACGGAACCGGAGCTTTCAACGTGATCCTTGACATGAAGGAAATGGCTAACCTTGCGGCAGCTGTATCCAAACAGACGAATAATATTGATAATATGTTCGGAATCAGCTCTGACAAGAGCGATGGATGCGCCACGAATACAATCAAGATTCGTAATAATATCACCAATATCAAGAAGTCGGATGCGGCGGTGTGTGACGACGATTACAATATGGGATTCATGTAAAGCCACCTTTTGAAAAAGGTGGATCCAAATTAACTTTTATATTATTTTCTTATTATCATATATGCTAACAAGAAATATTAACTAGTGAATGTAGCAGGACTGATTGTGCCTAAATTTGGTTTCATAGGAGAAGTTTCTGTTTTGAAATATTGTAGGTCGGCTTGACGCTGTAACGCGAATTCGCGCTCCTCTTCTAAATATGTTGGCACACATAGTTCGTCGTAAATTCTATAAAACTCTTTTAACATATGTTTCAAAATAGTTCGAATCAACGGTCTTACATCACTCAATACAACTTTTTCGGTTGAATATATACCATCCAAACCATAATCTAATATTTCATCGGTTATTATATGGTGATAAAACCTTGACCCGTGCATGGTGTGTCCCATTATATAACTATAGCCATTATCAGGTAGTTCCTTGAGTTCGTCAGGTTTATATACGCGTAACAATTCCGTAAGATGTTCTTTTACTGTTATTTCGAAAGAAGAATAATTAGGTAACCTAAATCGTTTATATTTGTATTCTAGAAATTCGGATAACAGTTCTTTATACCTTGGAGATTGATAATCCAAATTATTTACAGTCACTTCACGTTGGGCCATTTTTATCCCAAAATTATATTTCGCAAGTTCATTTTTATTCTGATACATCTGATACAGTTCATCCAGTTTTACTATAAAATCGCTGCCGCCGTTGGCGTCTTTCCACTTTTCTAAAATCGCATCTAAAAAGGTATCTTCTACAGTAGAGTTCATATAATGTAGTAAACAATAAAATAAAAAAAAAATAACGCAAGGTGTTTTTGTTTGTTCCTAGATATGTATTTTTTAAACGTAACAAAACGCTATTTTTTAAACGTAACAAAACGCTATTTTTTAAAATATAGAGTTCAAAATTGAAATGTATGCGCGCGCCCGTATATTATGAATCACATCAACCAAACATGTTTCCTGTTAACATCCAGATCAGTAACGAAATTAAGAAGATTCTCTGTATTTACGCAGGTTGGATCGCGCTACACTATATCGCATCACACCTGTATGCTTGTTTGTGCGTTCCAATGACGTTGTACGGATTTATTATGTCACCATTTATGGTAGCTACACCGCATTGTCAGGGATTGCGCTGGGTCATATACAATGGTGGTTTGTCAATCGCTAATATGTGGCTAGCGTTTGGTACATGGATCGGTTCATTAATTCTACGCGGGTAATTCCATGTTAGAATAAGGCTGTATGTATTTGGATTTATCTGGTTCCGCAATATCGTATGTAATATTATTCAAATACGCATTCACGCTAAAAATGTTCGTTTCATTTAAGTACGCCGAGTTAATTGCAGAGTCAAGTAGCAAAATCTCATCCGGGTTTATCTTATATGATACGTTACTAATATTCAAATAATTTTTTGGTTCCAGCATGAATGAACGGACGCGTTTGAAACGAATGAGCTCGTCTGCAATCTTACCGAAATATATCTCACTATTTTTTCCATTCGGTATAAGATAACTATTGATAGGTAATTCCAGTTTGCATTTCTCCATTCCACAATCGTAGTCAAAATTAGCAGGCGTTTCTTTGAATTCAATCTCATCATCCATCAATGTATGGATCTTACCTTCCACTTCGGTCAGCTTATCATTGTATTTCAAGTCATCTTTTTGTAATATAGCAATTAAATCCAGTTTAATCTTACGTTTGTCATATAATCCAAGTAACATACGAACCGTACTACGAAATTTCGTATAGTAGTAACTTTCTTTATGGATCTTTTGTATAATTGATACGCGATCGTTATCTTGCGGGGAGTTAGTAATTGCCTTTATATCAGCATCTAAATAATCGCTGCTACTTATATCAATTAATTTCAAACCAAGCTTGGAGTCTGTTAAAATGCTAGCATCTCTCGTTGTAGGTACATCTAATTTTATGTATTGATTTGTTCTTGTTAGCAATCCGACCACTTGATTTCTATCTATCACTTTCCGACTAGGTTTGCAGTCAATTTGTTGCTGTGTCCTTGAGTAAACAATGCTTAGCAAACGAACAGTAGCGTCATAATTCGTCCAATTATCCTTATCATCTTGGAATGTAATTCTCAATGAAGGGATAAAAGCAGAAGGGTAACATGGCACGAATACAGATTCTGAATTAATTTCAACTGTAAATCCAATTGTTTTGAATTGATAATTTAATACTTGTTCTCTCACAATAAAGTTACCTACATCACGCAATATGGTAAGCGTTTTACTCGCGCTCAGTGCTTTTGTGTATTCGTATATTGTATTACCCTTCTCATCCTTTGATTTAAGACTATTTTTTGGTTTGCACTGATTGTTTGTAATTTTCTGAATACGATTCAAAATACCATTCATATCAATTCCCTTGTATGGCCCTCTTGGGTTGAACCACTTCCTAGGGTTAATTCTGCCATCGTGATCTTCATACAAATAAACAGGTTCGTAGAAATCATCCTGTTTCAATAGAATGAACGTTCTCATGTTAATTATATCATATGAATCAGTATACATGTTGGTAGGGCACAATAATTCAATATGATCGGTATCTCTTGTAATTTGTAATATAACCAGATTTATACCGAGATTCAGACCAACGTCATCTGTCATTGCTTTTAACAATGGAAATAATTTATTATTTGGTTTTGTCAGTATGTCCCATATATAAGTATGATCTATATGCGCGTCAGGATCACTTAAAAATCGTTGAAAGTTCTCGTATGCACCTATTACTTCATTTCGTAGTTGTACCTCACGTTCATTTGCTACATTAACCGACTTATAAAATGAGGAATTCTCATACTTTGATGGATCCGGTATCTCATACGTAGATGGTCTGAATATAATAGACAGCGCGCTGCTATTGTATGAAATGAAATCTTCCAGTGTAATAGCATCTACTAATATCTTTCGCATTTCAGCAATCGTAGGAACCTGTGAATTTGACATGTTATTCAAAGCAGCATATATATCAGCGAAGCAGCCGAGGATTGACTGATCTACAGATTGTTCCACTCCGTAACGAAGTAGGCACGGATGATCGCGTTTTATGGTACTGGATTCAACACAATCATTATTATCAATTCCGAAGAAATCCTGCGCTTGTTTCGGTAAAAACCCCCAACGTTTTTTCTGTACTGGGAACTTATACTCTTCTGTTATGTACGTATCCACGTCAGCAGATGCGACTTTTTTCTCTTCTTCTTCTTCTACCTCTTCAATTACCTGATCGCGTTTGAAACAACACGGGAAATCAAACTTTGATTTTGAGTTCTTGATGAATCCTGGGTAGTGAGGTATGTACTTTCCATCAACGAAATGTTCCTGCGGATGAGCGAATTCGTATATGTATGCACCTTTCGGAACGGTTTCTGCTTTATAAGGTATCATTATTCCATTGCCCTCGCTCTCTAATAGTTTTTTAACTTCATCTTCAGTTAAACTACGGTTCGTTTTTAGCGACCAGTACCTTGGACATATATACCAAAATTTCTTAGCAGGATCGGTGCTATATGATATCGCACTCAAATATGATCCTTTCATCGGTTCTAGGTAATCCCATATTCGCGCAACAATGGATTCGCGTTTCGTTTTCATTTCACTCTCAACATAATCTTCTATCTTATCTGACGGTTTTTTTGTGTTTAATTCAATCAGAAAGGCATCTGCATCGCTCGGTAGCTTTTTATCTTTCAACCTCTTAATATATTCCTTCTCTATTTTTTTATTGAATGCTAAGGTCGCGTCGGTTTCTATCAGTTTTTTGGTGAATATCTCAAACTGTTTTTTATCCATAGGCGTCTTTTTATCTTGCCATATCGCTTTTATGTATGGTCTAAGATCATCAGGTGCTTGAACGGATGCCGTTTGTAATAATTCGCTCCAGTTTGTAAATTTGCCATTTGCTCTATCAGCTTCGTCTATCCGCTTCTTCTCAGTTTCATTTAACATTACCGGGTGGCGATTTACTTCGCCCCTGCATGTACGTGAGAACTGATTGGTCTTTCCATCTCCGGTCAATTTAATCAATTCCGGATCACGATCTTCAATGCGTTTTTGGAATATAGTTGGATTTTTAAGTTTCATACCATAAGGATTAATGTCATCATCGTCTTCGTTTTCGTTTTCATTTGCGCCGCCCTCCATATCAAACTCAATTCCGAATAATTCATCATCGTCTTCGTTATATTCTTTCTTTGCCTCTTCTGATGTGGCTGCGATTGTTTTCATAAAGAATTCCGGATCCAGATCTATCGGTGGCGTTGGAGGCGGTCGTTCCACAACTTCTACCATTTTTTGTTCTACAATGTTGAAATTAATTTCACGTTTACAAGCATCTTGTATATCCTTGATCGGTATACCTAATGTTTTCGGTGAGTGGTAGATACGTATTATGCTATCAATATATGTTTTAATAATATCTATGTATCGCGACGACGTCATATTATCAACGCTAATGTGTAGTTTCTTATCACCTTGCGAGATTCGCAAGTTAATTGGGAATCCAGTGTTTTCATTTATAGCTACTGTGTGCTTTGTGAAGAATTCAATCACGTGATTCCTTGCAACTTCTTCAGTAAAGTTGAATTCCTTTGACAGAGATCTGATAATATCATCCACTTCCGCATGATTGTTTTTTTCTACATTTATAAACTCATCAACCTGATTCATCTCCTGGAAATTATCAACACGTTTGAATCGCAACTTTGCTCCATCCGCTGAATTTACGTCAAGTGTCTCAACTATAAACAAGCTAGACAGACAGCTACGATAAGCATTCAGACTGAATTCTGACGGTTTCTTTATAGGTATACTGGATATATACCCAATATTATATACTTCAACTGCTGAGTCATTCAAGCTATTAAATTTTCTTATGTTATATCCTATCGGCTGAATGTACTTATTTATATCCGATATCACGGGATCCAGGCCATTCACCAATAGATCATTCAAATCGTCTTTTGAAATAGGTTCGCTCAAATTTGAATGGACTCGTAGACTACCGTCTTTCTGAAAATCAACATACAGTTTAATATCCATTGTTTTGAATTTAAAATTCGTATATAATGATATTTCGCCTGATTTCCCAGTCTCCTTGCTTAATCTACGAATTGTAACTGCATCCAAGAATGGTTTTCGTCGCCCATTTGCGTATATTTCCTTACTATATAGACGATACATGTTCTCTCTCCGAAATCCAGGATTGTATTTGATAAACGGTACATTCTGTGTAGCATGTATATTCTTGAATATGGAATCAAGTGGCAATAGGTTTACGAATTCTGTCTTTAATCCTATATCAAACTTATGAATACCCTCATCCGCGTATGGGAGAAAATCGTTATCCGCCTTTATTTTATAGAACATATCTACAGCATCATATAAACGTATGATATCGCCAGTTATATTGAGATTTGTTTCTGCGATGAGTTCCTGAGAACGTCCCAATAAATCTGACAGTCCGTATATTCCCTTTGCAGATAAAAAGGGGAAATATGAATCACACACGTATTTTGGTTTTATGTCTGCGCGACTGAGAACGTCCTTTGCCATACACGCATATATAGTGTTGTCCTTCAATTGCCCCACATTCAATAAGACTGATGTATCGGATGAATACATATTAGCACCTTCTTTTGTGTATGCAGTTGTATATTGAAATGGGTTTACAGAGAACAAATGGTTCGTTGAATTTGCGAATTCGCGACCTAGTGCGCGTCTTGTCGTTTTAACTTTCTTAAACAATTCGCGTACATCCTCAAATTTATATGGACCGTCATTAAACTCAACTGGTTCAGTTGTATAATTGCTGTAGAAATGTTTTAATTTATCATTTGATAATAAATCGGTTTCATTATCTTCATCATATTCGTCAGCTAGCTCATTATATATATCAAGCAACTTGGCATCAGACATAGGTTCAACTAGAAAATCCGCAAATAAATACAGCTCACCATACGAGATCTTTTGTCCTTCTGGTCTCTTGTCGTTTGGTAACCCAAATTTTATTATTATTTTATTTTTGATTGCTTGGATTGTATCATCCAAATGTATTAGGTTGTCGCTAAATACGATTGTCTGCTGAATCGTATTATCCGGATTTAATACGCACACTTTGAAAGTATCAGACATTATATATTAACTATTGTTATATTATACCTATATCAAAATATAATAAAACGTTTTGTGTTGAATAAGTTGAAAATTGATAGCTTTTGTTTGCCTGTTTTATGGTTTCATTCATAACCCAACCAATAACAAAATGAGCTCCGTTGACAGCGCTTCTACTTACTACGACGATGAGGACTTGTCTGATTACTACGAGGTCACTACTGTAGGTGAGTATACGGTCCTCACAACGATCCAGTACGGATACAAGTACATCCTTACGTATAACCGTTACGAGCGCAGGTATGACATAGTCGGCACCACGAACCCTAACATCTTCCCGAAACAGTAATTACACTGCAATCAGATATACACCAAAAATATACAGAAAAACACCTATCATGTGGGAGAACGTAATCATTTCATTCAATAATAGATAACCTAGGATGACTGCTATGGCCGGATACACTTACGTTATTGATACAATTATATAAGCCATATTGTTTTGTAGAAATTTACTATACATATACTTCGTAGTTATACTATATATTACGCACAGTAATAACAAAAGGGCATCAAAGCCTTTTTTTATTCATCGCAACGAGATCCGAAAATATCATCATGTCCCACAACCCAAGAGAACTAGTCAGAAATAAATGGCAGACGAAAATACGATAAAACTGTTTGTACCTAGGTATATATTTTGTTACAATCGGAATTGAACTGAATGCGACAAAAAATAAGTTGAATCTGGGTATTTTCCAATGAGATGAATTTTTAACCACGCGCACATCACTAATGGAATGGGGTCGTGGGAATCATCGGTTCCCTGATTTACTTCGCATCGTAATAAGGATTATCAGTAAGTTTCATAGAGCAATACTCACCTGGTTTCTTTTTATAGTCTTTGGGTTCGTGGATTCCAGCTTCTTTTGCATTTTGTAACATGAATTTGAAATTGTCCCAAAACTCGCTCTTGTGTCCGATGGACTTTGTCATTACGTGAGACAATTCATGTATTGCGACGAACATGAGTGTATGTTCGTCAATCAAATTAGTTGAATCATCTTTCTTTACATTCAAACAGAAGGCCAGTTTTTCGCCCTTGTTCTCGCTATATGCTGTATACTGGCTGGTTGGTAAAGTCTCCATGATTTTCTGCGGGTTATATCCTTTCACCAATCGTTTCACGCGTTCCTCATCGGGATGTTTCTTAGCGACATACGCAACTAGTTTCTTGCACTGCGCCGTTGTCTTTGCAAGCAGATCAGCGGCAGCTTTCAGATTCGCCCTCTCACGCACGCAATATTTGTTACCATCAACCGACGAAATTACGCATTTTAATTGGAAACTATCAGTATCAAAATATATATACAGGCATATGCCAATTATAAATAGTATCAATATGTATCCTAAAACGTCCAAAAGATTCATATGTAGTATATATAATATACAACATATTAATCACTTATCAGTTCACACAAACGTTGAACTTCGGGTAACTTGGGTGGATTTCCACCGGAAAAACAAACGCTCATATTGCGACGATTGAAATATTTCCGCGCAACTTGGTTTATTTCGCCCATAGTTATTTGTTTATAGTGTTTCTCATATAGCTTATTATAAGGACATATGGTCCTATCTGGATACAACAATTCTGATGTACCATTATGTATGCATCTTAGTTCATTATCATCTAAACTCGTGTTAATTGTACCTTCCAAATTCTGTTTCGCCATAACAACCTCTTTTTCGTGTACGCCGTTTTCTGCCAGATCCCGCAACATATCAATTATCAACGGAAATACACCCTTCTTACCCTTTCCGTTCTGCATGATTTTCTTACTATCGGATTCTGCGTAAAATGTCATGTCCCCGTAATTTACATATAATGACACTGTTGCACTAGAATGATAAGTCAATCCGTTTTGTTCTCTCAATATTGTGAATAAGCGACCGCTCATTGCGCCTCCGACAATAGTCTTCAGTAATACTAATTTATAACGATCGGCTTCATCCACGCGAAATCCAACAGCTAAGTGTGTTGTGACTTCGCTCTTCTTCTCTATTATCTTAATGAGAGTTTCAGCTTGCGGAGGTAAATATTGATCTAGTTTTGGATTACAGAGAATGCGATTCTTAGTTTTTACAAAAAACGACGATGCTACAATATGCTTGACGTGGTCGAATGGTAAATTTGATACGATACTTACAACCATTCGGTTTGGTTGGTATCTCATTTTATGTATCTCATGCATTCTGGCGCACGTAAGTTGCTTTGTATGGTAAGAAGTATCGTCTATCGGAAGTTCATATACGCTACCTTTATACATGAGCCGATCTAATTCTACAAATGCAATGTCGCTTGAATCATCACTATTTTTTGAATTTTCTTCTATTACAACTTGCTCTTCTTTAATACACTCCTTTTCTTCAAATACCGAGTTTAGCATCATGTCGGACACTAAATTCACCATGCTCTCTAGATAATGGCTATCACATTTGACAATATAACACGTAAATAGCTTGTTTGTAAGTGCATTCATATACGCACCTATCTTGTCATACGTCTGAGTAAGCTTTATTGAATCCTTGACTGACTTTGTACCTTTAAAACACATATGCTCTATAAAGTGCGCGGAACCTTTGGCGTCACTAGGTTCATCTGCTGATCCGAAATCGCAAAATGTTCGTACATAGGTTACTGGTATATTTCCAGACGATCTTTCATAAACCATTCGGAACCCATTCGGGAACGTATAAGTTTTTACACTCATTATTATAATATCGTATTATAATAATATATTTATTTAACGCTTACCCTCGCCAATCTCCAGAGGGACACGTCCGTAATCGGGCTCAATGGTGCTCTTGTGCCAAGGTCCGGTGTCAACGATGGGGATGATCGGATCAGAACGCTCCTGGAGGTTCGCATTGCGAAGGCTCTGTCCGATAGTGTCTAAACCAATGTGGACGCCAGCCTGGAGAAGGTCGGGCATGTTGATGTTGCTGCCATTGAGGTTATTCAGCGAAGTCCACTTGTTATTCGCATCCTTCGGCAGGAGGTCAATCGGGTTGGCAGTGGGAGAAAGAGTGTAGCTGTTGTCAGACGCGATGGGAGCCGGGAGAACGGCATCGCTGGGAGGAGCAGCCACAGTGGCAGGAGGAGCAGCCTTAGATCCATCCTCAACGCCCTCAAAGCTCATTGTCTTGCTATTGGAGTAGTACAAGAGCGCGACGCACAGTAAAACGGCCAAAACTAAAACTATAATTCGCTTAGGGGCGAACCATGTGGAAAGTCCTTTCATTACCTGTTGAAAATTTGTCGACATCCTGTTTATATAAACGGTTGATAAATTTATTTTCGCAAATTGCTAAATAAATTTAGTTTTCTATGTCTAGGTCTTCATCTAAATCACTGTCATCGCTTAAATCAGTCAACATATATGTATTTTTAATATGCTTTGCTTCTAAATAACTTGTTAGCGCTAATTCCTTTGCAGTACGGGCCTTCTTAAGAGCCTCTTTATACATTTTGTAATAAACATCATTCCGTTTTTTAAGAAATAGCTTCTCGTCCGATTCAATAGAATCTAGTTCTAATTCTATTTCTTCTAAATCATCTGGCGATTTTGGTAGTACTTCTATTTCCGGTTCTGGTTCTGGCTCGGGCTGCGGCTCAGGTTCAGGTTGTGTTTCATTTGAATTATCTTCATGTAATATTGTTTCCATTTGGTTCTCTTCTGGTATTGGCGTTTCGGTAATTTGTATATTCTCTGGTTGTACCGTTGGTACGGGCACATATCTCGGTTCTTCTAAAGGTTTCGGTTGTTTTAATAATATACATTTTTCAAAAAGATCAACTGGTTTTAAAATCAACAGTTGCTTCATCTCCAAATCAATCTGGAACATACGCGGAGAACAGCGAACACCCTGTATTTCAAGTATGGTCGCTACGTTCTCGTTCTCCTTCAGCGTCTCACTATCTACAAGGTTCTCATCTTCATCATAAATTTTCAACGTCATCTTCCCTAGAGCACTCGGTACATTCACGCGCGCAATGTAATATTTGCCAGACTTAAATATCTTTAGTGGTGAAGCAAATGAGTTCTCAATATCGTGTTCTTCAAGTTCAGTTTCAAACCATTTCGCACGATTGTTAAAAATGAGCTTTCTACTGTGGATTTCTAAATTTTCCATCCAACGAATGAAATTCTCATTCTCGTTTGTAAACATCAAGTCGCAATAAGAACGTTTTCCTGCCTTTATGATACCCTGTTTCAATTTACAATTCGGAGGTTGTATGTATAGTGGACGATCATTTAGCAAATATTTTATAAAATGATTGCCGCCGGCAACTACAACAGGAGATGTCATCGTCAATTTATCAAATGAAAAACTATCATTTGGTTCTATAATCGCGTTCATTATGATATGATATATATTGAAATAATTATAAGACTATAAACGCGTATAGTGTAATAATACTTTTTCTTTGATGTTTATAACAAAATGCGTAACGTAGTTGCGGATTTCTTCAAGAATGAAGATATCAAACGTGATATAAAAGACGTTATTAAACCTGTCGTAAAATTCATATACGATGAAATTTACATTTATTTGTGGTTCATTTGTTTATATAATGTATTCTTTATTCTGGTAGTTTTAGCGATATTGTATCTGATCATACAACTGCCACCAAAAATAAAAATAGCACAGGCGACATTTTTATAAAATATATTAATAATATATATATAATTATGCCGAAGAGATCTCAAGAGAAGAAAGGAGGAGCTATTGCGCTTACGCCCGGTGATTTCAGCGGCGGTGGCGGATGCCCGTTAGCCGCGGATCAGGCTGCTAGCATGTCTGGTGGCGCTGGAGCCGCCGATTGGGCGGTTAGTGTTTTTGGTAACACGGATTCGCAGCAAGCCGTTGCCGGATCTAACGTTATTGAGATGAAAAACCCGGAGGCGCCTGTCGTCGCTGAAGTTAAGGGAGGCGATAACAAGAAGGGTGGACGTGGCATTCTCACGGATGTCGCCGTCCCCGCGCTTCTCCTGTACGCCAACAATACATTCAAGCGCAGAAAGAGCATGAAGCGTGTTAAGAAGTCCCGCAAGAGCCGCAAGTCTCGTAGCGGCAAGCGTTAAATAATATATTTATTATTATAATAATAGAATGGATAATAATAAAACAAAAGCAGAATTCATAAACGACGTACAGAAGTGGGTTGCGCTAGATACTCAATTAAAATTGGCTAACGAAAAGATTAGACAATTAAGGGACTCTAGGAATCAACTTACCACGCAAATATGTTGCTTTGTTGACGCGCAGAATATGCGTGACACTAAATTAGAGATAAGCGACGGCAATCTCAAAGTGTACGACCGCAAAGAGTACGCACCACTTACATTCACATACATTGAAACGTCATTAAACAAGATCATACCAAACAAAGAACATGTAGAGTACATTTTGAAATACCTTAAAGAGAACCGGGAAATAACAACAGTGTCTGATATACGCAGAAATACTACAAAATAAATATACAAATACTATATAGATATGCTATACGAAGACGCATTTTTAGATAAAGTTGAATTTGGTACTACGACATATGCGGATTTCCAGGGTGGTGGAAGTGAGGTTAAAGAATGCGTAGCTGGATATCCGATTTTCAAGCATCTATCCATTCCGCTGGGGTTAATCGTTAGGCCGTTACCGACGGCGAATATCATAAATGCAGGTCTTATTTTGGATGTTATGGAATCCGACAAATACGACGCGATGTATGAAAAAACACTTGATACCCACAAGGGAAGAAAGACAAGGCGTCTAATACGTCCAGTTACAAATAAACGAGTCACTAAGCGCTCATTTTTTTAATGCCTATAACGCCACACGCAACCCGTTCGCCCGCATTACCGGTTATGAGAGATTCAGAATTATCTCCTAACCCCAGATCATCTTCATCCTTGTGGACTAGTGCCATTCTTCCAATAATACAAGCGGGGTGTCGGAAATTTAACGAGAGAACCGACGAGGTTAGCGATCCCACTGCCTTACCATCTTTTGAAATTATATTACCCAAGTCTCCAGCGTGTCTCTCATCTGAATCTAGTCCGCCATGGTTTTTATTGTATGGATTAAAATGCGCACATGCACTCTTGCATCCATCTGTTAAATCTCCACATTCATGTATGTGGAAACCATGTTTGCCATCAGAAAGACCATTGATATCATACTCAACTTTCAATCCGCCGACAGTTTCCGTAAATATAACTGTGCCATTCACTCCGCTGCCTGTATTTCCCAGAACTGACACGGCTTGTAGAGAACCGCCGCCTTTTTTACAACCAACGTACGGAGCGCAGGATGATCGCATAGTAAACCCTCTTGGATTTGCGCACTGTTTTCTAGTGAATCTTCTAGGTAGATTAAATGTTTTTCCATCTGTAACTCTTTTACACGTCTTTGCCGTTTTATTTGCGGTACAGCACGACATCTATATATATAGATTGCAAAACAAATACAGTTAATTAAACCAAATAAAAATATACATTATTAACTATAATAATGTTTAGACGACTGATTCTACCTAAATTTTCACTCTCTGATCCGTTCGGATTGTTCTCTCGTTTGAGGCCGGATGAACGCATGATACAAGAGGTTGCAAGAGATTATTGTCAAAAAGAGTTGATGCCTCGTATTTTAATGGCAAACCGCAATGAAGTATTTGATCGCAAAATCATGAAAGAAATGGGTTCTATTGGATTGCTCGGACCAACTTTACCTGAAAAATACAATTGCGCTAACGCCAGTTATGTATCATATGGTCTCATTACAAACGAGATAGAAAAGGTGGATTCCGCATATAGAAGCGCAATGAGCGTACAATCAAGTTTGGTAATGTATCCAATTTATGCATATGGAACTGATTATCTAAAACAAAAGTTCCTACCAGAACTAGCATCCGGGAATTTGATCGGATGTTTTGGTCTAACCGAGCCGAATCACGGTTCTGATCCATCAGGTATGGAAACTCGTGTACGTTACGACCCATCCTGCGATGAATTCATTATTAATGGTTCCAAAAACTGGATTACGAATGCGCCAATTGCTGATATCTTTATTATATGGGCGAATGACGAACAACACCGAATACAAGGGTTTGTCGTAGAACGCGGAACACCTGGTTTGGAGACATATAAAATCAATGGTAAATTCAGTCTTCGTGGAAGTGAAACCGGAACAATCTTTTTGGATAATGTACGCGTTCCAGCCAAAAACCACCTGAGTGAAATTAGCGGGTTAGGAGGACCATTTGGATGTCTGAATAATGCTCGGTATGGTATTGCATGGGGATCGTTGGGATCCGCCGAGTTTTGTATGAATGTTGCCCGAGAATATACATTAGGGCGAAAACAGTTTGGCGCACCATTAGCTGCGAATCAACTCATTCAGAAAAAGCTTGCTGATATGTTATCTGAAATTACAATCGGACGCGAGGCGTGTTATCAAGTCGGACGAATGATGGACGAAGGAAAGGCTTCACCTGAGATCATTTCGCTCATAAAGCGAAACAGCTGCGGCAAGAGTCTAACGATTGCGCGCGAATGTCGTGATATGCTAGGCGGAAATGGTATATCCGATGAGTATCATATTATACGGCATGTTATGAATTTAGAAGCGGTGAATACATACGAAGGAACAAGCGATATTCACGCGCTTATTATAGGAAAAGCTATCACGGGCATTCCTGCATTCGCACCGAAATCCAAATAAAAGAAATATTTAATAACTTAAATATTACTTACGTATAATAGTATTATGCAAGTTCATCCTATAGATCAGAGAAGACAAATATTATTACGAGATATAGAGCAACTAGAGAATTATATGGCTGAATATAAAAGTCAAAATGGATGTGTATATTGGTTTGCTATATTTACAGACAAGACTTACGTAGGCGCTTTATATCATAGGCTTAAAACTCTTCGCGCTGAATATAATAGATATTATTAAACCCTTAATATGCAGACCATTTATCTTTATTAAATGAACTTACTACAGCATCCTTCCATTCATCCTTCTTGGCTGCTGTAGCATCCTTTGCTGCTGGCGTGAGTGACGCCTTTTTCGCCTTCATAAGGGCTAGATCGGCTTCCGACGCAACAGGTTTCTTCCCATAGCAGTTAACTCCGAATTTAATATGAGGGTTTGCCATGTATCCGCCATTCACGCCAGGCCTTCCGCAATCATTTGCGTGAGCCTTGTTTCTTTGGAGAACAGACCATGTATCTTTCTGAGTAGGGAAGAATGCCATTTGTCCGTCAGACCATCCGTAATTGCACCATTCCGCACCCTTGTTGTATGCCTGTTCTATTTCATCGTAGGTAGCCAATCTCGCGCCATAGGAACCGCAAACGCTCTTCGCATCATCGTATGTATATAAATTATTAGATACGTTGAATACCTCATCCGACGCGGCTTTTGATTCTGTATCTTCCTCAGTTTCACTCTTTGTGGACGGAAATACGTTCTCTAACAGCGATATACCGAGAACATGCTTGAAAAAATTAAGAATCAAGAGAACGCACATGTAAATCCAACCGATACTGGATACGAACGTAAGGGAAAAAGGCGCGTCACTTGCCATGGTGAGTAATTTATACGCATACGTAGCGCCTGTCAATCCGATTAATAATATACCCAGATAAATAACAGTATTGAAATCTTCTACTTCACGCTTCAACTCATCCTTCAAATAATCAACGAGTTTCTTATCCCTGTTTTTATAATACAAATAAACCGCATAATATACCAGTGTACCAAATACCAGAATGTCTATTATTTGTCCGGAGAACGCTTGCACGGAAGCCAGCTTATCCTTGAAAAATATAGCTAAAATAACAAGTATAGCAAAATAAACTGCTAAAAACCACATTATCGTATTCATGTCTGTGCCACTAAACAAACCCTTCAGATCAACGCCTGACATCTGCGTAGCCGGTGGTTCGGTAGCATCCTCTGGTTGTGTAGTATCCTCTGTTTTTTGTGCGGTATCATCTACTTTTGTATCACTCATGATATATTATAACTATTTATTTTTTTTGCGATAAAAAAGGCAGTAAGCCATCGGAGTTACTATAGATTCCGGATTTGATATCATACCTATATTTGTATCGTTATAGTGAATCCATTCATTTGCATAATTACGAACAAAAGCAGTATAATGTCCACCATGTACCCCACCCATATGATTACAAATTGCATATAAGTCATATTTATATGTACTTGGGTTATAGCCAGATACATACTTTGATAGGTCTAAATCAGTCAGTGGGAATGATATTAAATCGTTATTCTTACTAGAACCATCTGGCGTAAACCGTTTCAACGTAATTATCAACACACTCGGAAAATTCCAGAAGGTAATGCCCTTTTGAATATCCTCCTTCTTTCCAGTTTTCTCATTCAGCCATGCGTTCTCTCCACTTAGAATCTCTGGTTGAGTGAATGTATCAAAACAATCGTATATAGTTACGGAAGGCTTGGTCGGCACAGGAAGATTCATTACAAAGTAACTCTCCGGTTTGATGGAATGTACTGTCTTACCATCAACTGACGCAATTTGCGAAACGTGGATGCCATAAAAGATACTCATAATTTCGGAATAATCTTTCGCGTAATCTGCTTGAATCATGCTATAACATTTCATCGCAAGCTCGTCAGTTGCGTTCTCCTTCGTTCCTGATATTTTTATATTCACCTTGCGAGACAGTGCTTCATGTATGGATTCAATCATAAACAAAAGGAATTCTGGCATATCATTCTGACTCCATCCAGTAAATAGATCCTTTCCCTTCTGGCGTGCTATTCGCTGTACATTTGCTACAAATCTATTTGGCGATACTACTGCATCCTGTCTCCACATCATATTCTGCAAATCATTCCACTCATTTAATATTGCATATTTATCACCTTCCCCGATTGGTGCTTTATCCAATAGATTACTTAATTCGTATGTATGATTTAGTGCTTGTAGACATGCATTTAAAAAACATGTGTTTCCCAGATTTGCCAATCCCGAATAACACTTTGTTCTCGGTAATTCCATTTTAATTATTATAATATAAAACTATTACTTTATATAATTCAATGAATTCATTTAATAGACCTCGCACGCGTTCTCAGGAATTCTTAAGGACCTTCATATCTGAATACAATCAGATCATAAGGACTCACACGGAGATGATGTATGAATACAATCGTAATGTTCGTAATATATTAAACATAATACAACGTGCTGGTGAATACGGACAGGCGCCAACTCCATCGCCAACTCCGACAACCCGGTCTACTAGTCGGTCTGATATTGCCACGCTTATATACCTATTGAGCCAAGCGAGCGTGGATGACACGCGCGTGGGGCTTTCGCCGGTTCAAATAGCAAATGCAACAGAAAATGTTTTATACACAACTGAGGCATTCCCCCAAATCACTCAATGTCCTATATCTTTAGATGATTTTGAAGACGGCGAAGTGGTATGTCAAATCCGCCATTGTCGTCACATTTTTAAGCCTCGTAATATAAGGCGATGGTTTGAAACGCGCACATGTTGTCCGGTTTGTCGTTATGATTTAGATAATTCAAGCGCTGAATCGGCGCCAGCGCAGACACAAGCACAAACACCATCCTCTAGTATTTGGTCTAGTTTATTCAATCGCAGTTTGGATTTATCAGGAAACGATGTATACACACTTGAGTTTCCTATGCAGTTTAACGGAAGAAGTTGGTGATCGGTTGTAGTTTGTTTTTCTCATTAGATATCTGATTTAGCACTTTGTCGAATAATAATGTTTTCACCTTTGCGGAACAGTATTTTTCCTTTTTCTTCATATACAGCTCCCAATCACCGCTACACTCCTTTTCCATTATCGCGATGTCCTTCCTATACGTCTTGATTGCACTCGGTTTACGCTGGTGTTCCCATATGAGTTCTACAGCGAGCCCGAATAACTGCTGTAGCGGCTTCATTAGCTGATTGGTGATATAATGCGTATAATCAATCTTCACTTTGTTGGATAGAATGAACTCGGGCGTTTCAATGCGTTCACCCATGAGAGCCTTTGGCTTGTCATTTATAACAAATAGGTATTTCACCCTGTCACCTGGTTTCGGCTTGTTTCCTGGATCACGTTCGCCGATGCGATTCGCAAGGACCTTATGTGCAATCTGATTCGGATTCTTATAGTCGCTTCGGAGTGCACGGGTGATCGCAAGCTTATCCATTGGTACTTTACCTGCGATGAGATCATTCAACGAGTCGTTCAGGAAATTGATGGAACCCTCCAAGTTATTTTGCTTTACCAGGAGATTCAGAATCCCGCCGTATGTGTCCTTCAAATAATCACACGCATCACGACGTTTCAGACTCAATCCCATATATTTGAGTTTTCCCTTGTTCGGATCAGTCTCATAAAGCATACCGAAATACCGCTTTTTGGATAAGAGGACGAATGGCATCAGTGTCTTCTCATATGTCAAGTCCATCGGCGCCTTCAAGAACGACGAACAGAGATGTGCGACATCCTGTGCGATTTCAATTGTTATTTCCAATGCCTTTTTACCGCGGATGTTTTCGCCTGTCACTGGATCCTGCAGGTTGAATGTGAAGAATACACTATCGGTGTCACCATACACGTACTCTGCCTTGCTAAGTACCGTGCCGTGGCTTGCCGTCTCGTAGTGTAAATTTCCATAAACCTCCTCAATCATACGCTTCGCATACGTAATCATGGAACGTCCCGTCGCCGTAGTGGATGCGGCAATATCCTTCTCATAGAATGTTGACGTTTTCGCACCGCACTGACCGTACAGCGAGTTAGCGGTCACCTTGTAACCGAGCTGACGCTTATCCAGGATATTCTGCATGAACGGATCTTTCTCCGTCTTCGCCATCTTCCTCGTATCGGACCTCGCCTTCAATAGTTCCTCTAGGATCGCCGGCATGATTGCGTCTTGCGACTGCGCCCAGCGGCAAATCATCTTACCAGACTTGGTTTTAACCGCCTTCGCCACTGGATTATTATTAGGGCGCAAGTATCGGTATGTGTCAAACTCAATATCAATATACTCCACTCCCGGCAAATTATCGTATTGCATGTCGCCAGTCTGTTTTATCAACTTACCCGACAAATCATACTCCTTAGTCCATACCTTCGTGTCATGAGAGTACTTCTGCGAAATCATCGCGGACGGGTATAGCGACGCATAGTCCACACACGCCACAGGATTATCCATATACATCGCGCATTTGGGCGGAAGCACGATCGCACCCTCGTACCCCTCATTGGAACCACTGCGGTCCAGGTCGGGCATCAGTGTGTTCTTATCTCGGCATTTCTTCGCTACATAGCTCGTAAGTTTGATGCCTTGTCCGCGGAATACGAGGAAACTGATCGGCACACTACAAATCCTTGCCATCTCCACATACCCCGTAATGACGTCAATCTTTCGCATGAGGTGATGCACCAGGTTGCAATCCTGCAAACAGTATTTCGCAACGATAGCGCGATCCGTTGCGGATCCATTCGCCAGCCGGAAAATATCCTGTGGAGTTACGTCGTCCTTTGCCATGCCCCAACGGACCGACTTGGTCGTATCAATATCAGTGTAATGTCCGGCAATCAGAATCACACATCGTGTCTCATCCTTGCAGATATCCAATACATGGAATTTTTTACCATTCGCATAATAATCCGATGAAAATCCGGTGACTTCAATATGTATGAAGTCATTCACATTCAGACCCGTCAAGTTTTTACTATGGAGTTCCGTCACATCTCCGTAGACCGGATGGACGGCAGTGGTGATTTTCTTGATGTCATCACCGATGTATTGACCGGCTACATCATCCAGTTTGTAGGACGACAGATTGAAATCGCGACGGAAGTATGTATACATATCAATCTGTAAGCGACCAGCCGTCTTGAAGTATTTCAGATCGTACTCGCCACTCGCTAGCACCACCTTAGCATTCTCAATACCAGTTATCTCGCCGCTTTGCCCGAACTTGGCGCAAATTTCATTCTTATTCCGTGATAACATAAGGAATTCTCGTTCACAATGATTCTCCTGCGCTCGTCGGAACATGAAGTCATAATCAAACCCGAATATATTGTATCCTATAATGATATCGGGACTCTCCGTCTGGATAAGCTCAGCCCATTTTAGCAACAGGTCAGATTCCTTATCAACCGATTCTACGATGGCTCCATCTACCGGATCACACGTCCCTAGGACCAAGCAGTGGTTTAGATACGGTTCCGAATCTCCGTACTTCATAAACGTGGAACCGATGAATGTAACCTTATCACCTTCCAGCTCGGGGTAGATGGCGCTCATGACATCGTCTATGAATTTAAGCTTCTGGTCGCGCGTATAATCCGTGTTGAATAGAACGTCAATGATGGTCGCCTTTGCGGAAATCTTCGCAGGCTTCTCGTATTTTTTATAGTAAGTCCTAGGTTCGTCTTCGTCATCTTCATCATTACTGTCAGGTTCATCTGCTACGTCGTCTACATCTTCTAGCACTTCATCATCTGCGTCGGGCTCACATGCTTGCTCTGCTGAATACATCGCACTGATCGTATTCACTTTCGCAGCTTCCTTCATCTTTTCCGCATCCTTTATCGCCGTAACAAGCATACGCTCTGTCATCTTTACAACTGTCTCTCGCGATTGCGGGTATTTTGGATACACCACATCAATATCATCAAATTTGTCGTAACCGAACGCGGTCAGCATTGCGCGCTCCAATAACATCTTTGCGCGAGACGCATCTGGAGAATGCTTCTGAAATACATCAACCAAGTTAGACGCAAGCCGCTTATATGTCTTTACTGCCATAGGGAAATCTCCATGGCTACTACTGGCCTCAATATCAAAGCTGCATATTTTATAGGGTACTCGCGTTTCCTTTTCGGGTAGTGGTTTAATACAATCGCACGTGCATACATACTCATAGTCGCAAGTTGTTGTCAGGTCCGACGGAATGATCGCCTTCTTGGTAAATATCTGGATCCATCCCGATGGGCTTATATTGTGGATGTGTAGATAACGGAGTAGAGGAGGGATTGCGCTCTCGTAAATTTCCAGGTTTACATCCTTAAACTTCATAGGAATCAACTGTTGATTGTCGTTATACCACAAGCGTTTTGTCCGATTCATCGTAGAGGAATTATCAAATGTCAGCTTAACGAAATTGTATAGTTTTCCCGCAGTATACCCATACAGTTTCTTGTGTTTCACGAGTTCGGCACTCAGGATCGCCGTAGTATTTATTCTCTTAGATAGATCATGGTAAAGCGAACGTGCCTCGGAGTCGGTCCAGTTATCTCCTACTTTCACATAGAAGAAAGGCTTGTATCCATTCACGGTTATGCTACACGTTTCTCCCAATTCATTCACTCCAAACATCTGGATCGCGAACTGGCTTTTCTTCTCTACCCTCTGGTCGTATACTTGGAAGTCAATCAACTTGAATGACTTAGAGCAAACGACTGGTTTCTTTGACATTGTATTGTGTTGTGTTAGATTAGTTCTGGTTTAGTATTTATTTTGTTTTCAAATAAACAAAATCAATTTTTATCTTAATAGACGTACTTTGTGAACCATTCCGCCATAGCACCAGGCTCACGAATCCCATCGTAGATTTCTAAGTTTCCGCCACTCATTCTAAAAACAGTAGGATATCCATTCGCCGTAACCGGAGTTCGGCATATTCCCTTACAGCCGTCATTCAAACGGTCAAGTTTTCCCTCGTTCCTTATCTCATCATCCTCTAATTTTATATAATACATATCGCGCTTACGATTTTGCATTCCCTTAATCATATCAATCGTTTGCTGCCACTTCGGTTGCGTTTCAGTGTCGTTCTCATCCGGTATAAGATCCTTGCAATGCGGACACCATTTCGCGTATATAACACCGATAACGGTTGTATGTTTATTCATCTTCGGCATGGCGTCTAAATTGAGTTCTTCCATTTTCACTTTCTTCGGCGCTCCATTTAATAATATTGGTTTAGGTGTAAGAACGATCTTCTTGTTTCTGCGCGTCTGTTTTCCCCCTTTCCGTTTACTAAATCGGACATGTTTTGTAGGTTTGTTTTTTACAGGCATTCGTTTATACATTATGTATAGATAAATGTCAATGAAGAATTATTTTCGCGAATTACTATATATGCGCGTAGGACCGATTGTATTTTTAATTGTTGTATTCTCATTAGTATTACTCGCGTCGTCCGTTATGCGCGAGCCAATGCAGACGAAGACACAGACGCAGGATAAGGAACAACTCAAGTGCCCGAAAGTACTCATCAAGAAAGGAGAACAGCTGATATTATACGATCATGCGGATAAAGAAATTCAGCATTTTGCTAGTTTAGATGAATATATAGATTATTTGAAGAATGAACGCGCCAGAGGAATCTCTTGCCCGGTTTTGTTCTTACAGAAGGAAAATGATACACAGGGACGCGACGTGTATCGCGTTAGACCTAGCGTATTCGATCAACAGGGAGGTATGGCTCCCGTTGATATTGCGCCGATCATTGATGCTAACCGAAAGAGTAAGATATATAATGTGAATAATTACCCGGGATTTGATCCTTTAGGATTACAAGTTGGCGTTTACAGTCAACTGGACGCAATTCACGACTCCACGGAGAAGACGAAAACTAGTGACAATCCCATGGATACGAATTGGGGTGGCGTTGATTTCACACAAGAGGCTGTAGATTCTGGAAAATACGAGGATAATGAGGTTGGAAGACCGACGTATTTCAACCCGAAAACGCACTTCTTCCCGAACCTGTATAAAGAACATCCGGTTCCTAAATCATATGCTAACACTGACTTGTCAGTATAATAGTTGGAATCTTAAAAATATTATGGCTGAGATGGAACGACTTGACTTAGCGTCGGTTTGGGCTGTGTTCCCAAATATACGAATATACTCTCCAATATCTTCTTACTAATTTTCCGGGTTTTACCATTAGATTCGCATGTCAAATCATTCAGACAATCGGGATTTGTCTTGATTTCTTCCATAAGATGAGCGAATGAATTAAAATTCTTCATTACAGCTATCGCTGTAGTAGAGCTAATGCCTGGTATCTGACAAAGTAATATTTCTCCAATATTTGATGGAGTAATATTATCTTTCTTCGTCTTCTTTACGACAGTACAATAGTTCTGATCTGTACTTACTGTGGCAATTTCGCCTGCATTCGTGGCTACGGGTAACTTGTGTACGGTACGGCCTATCTTGTCAGCCATCCAAACCAACATCTCTGCAGTTTCCTGGATAGAATTACTGCGAAGAACACTAAACCCCTTGAAACAATTCAATGATGCTATACACGAATATACTAGTTTCTTTTCTTGTGGGGTTCTCAGTGTACTCATCATACCTTCAATTAAATACATCACCTGATGTAGAGAACATTCGCCATTGTGCGATAAACGATGAGATTGCTCTTCATAACGACCGTCTTTCACGCTTGCAAGTAGATCGGTTAGGCTCTTACGTTCAATAATACAAACTAGTGAATCTTCATCTGTCTTAAACAGAATATCGCCTAAAGGGAGAACCTGTTTCGTAACAGCAATTGATGGCAAATCACTAGATTGAAGGACTTCAATACACTTCATATACAGCGCGGATTCACGTTCATCTATAACTATCTTCATTATATTAGAGAATATAAGTAAATCTCTAATATAGTATTTTAATTCATTTACCTCTCGAAAAACTTCCAGCCAATGCCACGGCTAGCCCTGGTGGTAGACGCAAGAGGAAGCATCATGAAGGACATCGGCTGCGGAAGACCACTCACCTCAAGCCCAACCCTCCCCGCAGCGCTGGTAACACGCGGAATACCGGCCTTCTTGTCACCGCCTCCCTGGTTCTGGTTTTGTAAGGCGGCACTCTTAGCTCTAGCAGTTGTACTGATGGTCATTATATATATAGTCTAAATAGATTTTATTATAAACGCAATTGTAATAAAATTGAATCTGCATAAAGCGATCTGGATATACTATTATACTCTTAGTTTTTACGAATTAAATGAACGTTACCGCCGACGACGACATCCGCGTTGAGAAGAAGCCGAATGGCGTTGAAACATACATATTTGATCCCTATAATCCCCTAAATAAGGAAATTCCGGCGGATGAAATTCAGCAGTTTTTGGGTAGGTATGGAATTAGCGCGAAGATTCACAACTTCCAATTGTATAAGCGCGCATTTATCCACCGTTCCTATATTCGTCGTCCTGAACTAGAAAACCAACAGAACAATATCGTTATTGCGCCTAAACCCGCCGATTGTCTTGATCTCTATACCAAGTCTAACGAACGTCTAGAATTTGTGGGTGACGGCGTCCTTGAATGTATTACCAAGTTGTATCTGTATAAGCGTTTCCCGAAAGAGAACGAGGGATTTATGACGGAGAAGAAGATCGCGCTCGTGAAGAACGAGGCGATTGGTAAGATGGCGATGGAAATGGGATTGCATAAATGGTATGTGTTATCAAAGCATGCAGAGTCTAAACAGACTCGCACCAATTTGAAGAAGCTGGGATGTTTGTTTGAAGCATTCATCGGCGCCATGTTCTTGGATTATAATCGCATCTCGGTGAATGATGAAGAGGGTTTGTTCAAGAATTTATTCATATCGGGTCCTGGATTTCAAATGGTACAGGTGTTTGTTGAGAGTGTATTTGAGCGACACGTGGATTGGATCAGTCTTATACAGAACGACGACAATTACAAGAACATCCTACAGGTCAAGATTCAAAAGGAATTCAAGGTAACGCCGAACTATCTGGAGACTCAGGAACACGATGCGGAAACTGGGTATCATATGGGCGTATATTTGTGTTTAGGACAACAGATTCACAATGTCGCAATTTCGGGCGCGATTCCAGTGACTCAGTTCCGTTCTTATAGCGATTTACATCAGTATATGTCAGAAAAGGGCAAGGTATTGGTTTTCCTCGGAGAAGGCGTACACAAGATCAAGAAGAAGGCAGAGCAGATATCTTGCGAAACAGCCATCCGCAATTTGTCAGGATTCTAGTAAAAAGAATATACGCTACTTATATAGACGATGGGCGATTATTTAGCGTTGTTACAAAGAAAACCGAATCATGTACTAAAGCCTAAAACCAATTTCACAGTGCGGATCGGGAAATATGTGGAAGAACCAGAAAAAAAAACGGACGATGACGAAGTAAATGAAGAAGAGGCCGAGGCCGACGAAGTAGTAATAGAGAAAAAGGACAAGGGGGCGGTCCGCGTTGTAGACATGCGAAAGCATCCTACGACCAATATTAATCGCGACTTAATTCGCAAGCGAATACAACTGGGGGTAGCGGAAGCGCCCGCTTCTGTAGTTGCAGTTGTACCTGCAAGTGTAATGGAACCCGAAGCTGAAGTAGCAGCAGACGCTGCGCCCATGGCGCCTATAATAAAAGTTAAAAAGGCAACCGGAAAGAAAATCGTTATCGCTACAGGAGCGCCTGTTGTAGTAGCACCTGCTGTAGTTCCGGCGCCAATTGCAAAGGTTAAACTTGGTAAGAATAAACTTGCCGAGCGCTTGCCTAAACCCACCGGAAAGATCATTCACAAGGCATCGTCGTACTATATGAATAATCGTAAAATTTCTATTGAAAAACTATCAAAGCTATTCCAGCCATACAGGCAAGAGATTCTGGATAAATCAGATGAGGCGTCTTGCGATAAGTCTAGCGGTGTTGATTTTGAACTATTGACCCACCAAAAGGCTGTTCGCGATTATTTGAATCTGATGACGCCATATCGCGGACTATTATTGCTACACGCGCTCGGTTCCGGTAAGACATGTACGTCTATCGCCATTGCAGAGGGTATGAAAACCGACAAACAAATATTCGTTATGACCCCCGCATCGCTGAGTAAAAACTTTTTTTCTCAGCTTAAGGATTGTGGAGACCACTTGTATCGCAAGAACCAATATTGGGAGTTTGTTTCTATTGTCGGACAACCCGAGTACGAGAAGCTACTATCTAGCGCTCTTTCTCTTTCGCCTACATACATCCAGAAACATAAGGGTGCCTGGTTGGTTGATGTGAAGAAATCGCCCAATTTCACGGATCTCAGCACTTCCGAACAGAATGCGATTGACGAACAATTGGACGAGATGATAAAGCATAAATACAAGGAAATTCACTACAACGCTCCAAATATACAGCGAATCTTTTCAGAATTATCTAAAGATAACACGGTGAATCCGTTTGATAATACCGTTGTTCTCATTGATGAGGCGCATAATTTCGTGAGTCGTATTGTGAATCAGATAAAGAAACCGAACACCATTTCGTATATGCTGTATGATTATTTGATGAAGGCAACCAATGTCAAGATTGTCATGATGACCGGTACGCCCATTATTAACTACCCCAATGAGATCGGCATCTTATTCAATATGCTACGCGGGGCGATCAAGACATGGACCTTCCAACTGCGTATCAAGGACACAGTTACTACAGAGACGATTCTCCAGATGTTCGCGAATGCGAATTTCAATACATACGATTATATTGCATACAATAACGGCATATTGACGATAACCCGAAATCCGTATGGATTTGTAAACGTACAAAAACCGGTAAAGGCCGGCAAAATCGCAGATGGGTATGCCGGAGTGCGTCTTGATGAAAGCGGGAACATATCCGACGCGGATTTCCAGAGGATGGTTGTTCGCATATTGAATAACGACAAGACGGAAGTCGTTGATTCTGCTACGAAAGTCACCATAAATAAGGCGCTGCCAGATGACAAGGATTCGTTCCTTGGCATGTTTGTTGATACAGATGCGGAAATCATTAAAAACAATGACCTATTTACTCGTAGGGTTCTCGGGTTGACTTCATTCTTCCCTAATACACAGGACAGCTTGCTACCTTCTATTGTGAAATGGGAAGATGAGAATGGTGACGAACACGATTATGAGGAAGTTAAAGTGGAGATGAGTGATTACCAATTCGCCGCTTATGAGAAGATACGAGAGATTGAGCGCAACAAGGAAACTGCGAGACAGCGAAACGAAAAGAAGGCGAAGAAAGGCGATGAATTATTTAAAACAACATCGTCTTATAGGATTCGTTCTCGCGCGTGCTGCAATTTTGCATTTCCTGATCCGCCTGGAAGACCGATGCCTTTTGTTAAGAAGAAGGTAGATGATGAAGAGAAGGAAGGCGATGAAGAAAAGGATGCGGCAGAAGAGGAGGACGTGGACGAGGAGGCATTTGAATCTAACTCTGTAGAATACGCCGAACGCATTCAGATTGCGCTACAATATCTGGCTGATCGTCCCGATGAATTCTTAGTTCCCGAGAAACTCAAAGAATTCAGTCCGAAATTCTCCAAGATTCTAGAGAACCTTTCCGACCCAACAAATGTTGGATTACACTTATTATACAGTCAATTTAGGACTGTAGAGGGTATCGGTCTGATGAAGATCATATTGGAGGCGAATGGATACGCCCAATTCAAAATACATAAAAAGAGTGCGAACGAATGGACGATAGATCAAACGGAAGAGGACAAGGACAAACCCAAATTCATGTTATACACTGGAACGGAAAGCGAGGAAGAGAAGGATATTCTTCTTAAGATCTATAACAGCCAGTGGGAATATGTACCCACTTCCATAACACAGTCGTTTGAGGGTGTTGCTGAGAACAATCATATGGGTGAAGTAATTAAAATCATCATGATTACATCATCCGGCGCCGAGGGCATTAACTTGAAAAATACCCGCTTCGTACATATTGTAGAACCTTACTGGCACATGGTGCGTGTAGACCAAGTCATCGGTCGTGCCCGTCGTATTTGCAGTCATTCTAAATTACCCGAAGAGCTTCGCACGGTCAAGGTATTCCTGTATATGGCGACATTCAATATGGAAAAACTCAAAGCTTCTGGAAACAAAACGCTCATGGAGAAGGACGTATCTAAAGTGAATAGCAAGCCGGTAACAACAGATGAGTCGCTCTTTGAAACTGCTGGTATTAAAAATAAGATCAATCAACAACTCTTAACGTACGTGAAACAAAGCGCATTTGATTGCAGCACATATGCGGGAATAGGTAACAACAAGTTGAAGTGCTATACATATGGAAGCATCAAGTCCAATGCATTCAGTTCGTATCCTTCCATTGATGAGGATCTGCACGTGAAGCCGGAATTGGATACCAAGGAGGTCAAGTTGAAAATCAAACAAATAACGGTTGGTAAGAAAAAATACGCATACAACGAAGCGAAGAATGAAATATATGCTATGGAGAATTATGAAGCGGCGAAGGCGAACAATGCGGCCTTATTGCCCGTTGGTCGGTTTGATGTGAATACAAAACAAATTGAGTGGTATAAAATGTAGTTACAATACAGAACGAAATGTGTCACTTTCGCCATAAAAACTCCCTACCCTCGTGTCGCGGTGTGACGTTGAACTAATGTACGCAAATCGCGGGTTCGGTTCATAGGGTATTGTATTTATAATCTCGATTACTGAATCGATATTATTTCCAGGTACATTCACACGCGTTTCTCTCACTGTCGTGGCGTTTGTTGGAGTTGATTTAGCCAGCAATGGACCACGACAATTCGGGCACTTATATCCGTTTGTTTTTGTGTTCTGTAACAAACAACTTGCATGGAACTTATGTTTACATTTTGTGATTAGGATGTCCTCCTCTTCTTTGATATTTTCCATGCAAATGGGGCATTCGGCCATTTTGGGTTTTATTTGCAGATACAATAGTGTTTGTTTGGTTTTCAATTTTACATTCAAAAAATAGTTTTACCCATTATAATAAGTATAATAAACATAGATACCGCCACACATATCATTTCACGGCGTAATCTAGGTTTGGGTGGTTTATCGCAAATTATACAAGTACCATTCCACTCATGGATACATTGAGCGTGGGCTGTATATTTACATCCACATTCTGGATCATACAATTCTTTTTTTAATACAGGTTCGTAACATATTATACACTCCATTATTGTATATTATGGATAGTTTTTATTTCATACCCAGTAATATTGATTCAGATTTGGATCGTCATCGTCCAATTCCTCATTGTTTGGACCTAGTGCTATACCCATAATAAATGGCGGTCCGTTCAAATCGCCATCACGAACCAACTTGGATGGACCTAGCGCATAGCACTCCTCGTTTTTGTTATTATATATAAATCGCCCCCGTTGTTTCTCAGGCATTCCTTGGTTAAACTGTCCCAAAAGGTCTTTATAGTGGTTTTGGTATAATGCATAAATCGGCGGATTCTCATCCACCTGTTTCCAAATATATGTACGCATTTTAATGCTTTGGTTTTGATGAACTGGTAGTCGGTGCGCGTTATATACATTATGATATCCATCCACAAATGTGTATTGGAATCTGTATTCGCTCGTCGGGTGAATACCTATATAACTAAGTACTTCATCTGCGAGTGGTTCGGCTCCGCAATTTATACACCAGTCTAGCAATCTAAAAACTACGCTGTCTTGTCCTTCGCAGGTTCTCTTGATACGGTTAATACATAGTTTCACAGTTGTTCGCAGTTCCTGGCTTTTGTGGTCTGGTATCAACATGTGCTCTTGACCTCCGCGTATAGTCTCATAGGCAGATATAATAGTTTGCATTTTTTATTACAATAAAAAATGTATTTAGTATTTGTTTTCAATTTTACATCTTATAGTATCCGAGTATAGTGTCGTTGTATGACGTGAATGTACTGCGCGAGGTACAAATGTAAATGCTGTTATCAGTTGCTTTGTAGATGTGATACATAGCGCATCGTCGGTTACTATAGTCCACCAAATAATATGTGTGCGGCGGTTCATTCTGCATCTCGTTATATAATCGTTTTGCGTTTTCCATGTCTATTTCTGGTTTTTCTCCGGGCTCGTTGGTTGCGATAAACTCCTCAATTGTAGCGATCTGAATTTCGGATAGTGGTCTCATGTTTGTTTAGTGGTTTATTTTTATTGGATTTTTTGGTTTTCAATTTTATTCAAATGCCAGTAGGACTTGGCGGACGGGAAACCACTCCCTCACGTTCGCTAACTACGGCGTCGTCCGGCGGGAAGAATGCGACCGCGTCCTGATCGTCCCTCTCTCGCTGTCCGTATTCAGGTGAACCATACATCCCATAGTAGTATTCGTATACACTATCGTAGTCAACCTCAGTTATTTCGCCGTCAATGTTTACGAGTGGGTTGCCGTAATTGGCCGGACTATCACGTATCGTGGGCGACCTTCGGAAGGCCTGCGACTGGGATATGATGCTTTTCCCACTTGGGAGGCAAATGAATCGGCCTCTATGAAGCTCGCTTAATCCCTCGTTGAGTTGCTTCAGCACCACACATCCAGAGTTATACTCGTTCCGAGAAGTCAGTGACATGTCATAGTATGCGGAATCCACATTGGGCCCGGAGATTAGTCTCCAAAAGCGAACGCGCAACGGAGCCTTGTCTGGACCGCCACGGGCCCTCTTGTTTTCAATTGTGAACTCGCCATCGCGGACCACATACTCAAATACGAAGTCGGCCTCGGTTGTCGCGCCCGGCGATAGAACAGATAAATGCTTGTAATTATCCAGTATGTCCGCCTGTGCGTCCATGCCAATTGCCCTCATCGGAGATGTGTCGTGCGGAATGATTGTATAGCCCTCCCCGATGGGATCGTCGGGATTTCTCCAGATGGCGTGTGAGAGAGGAGCGTGCAGGTCGCTCGCCTTGATGTAGCGTAGCCTCAGCGTCTTATTGGCGGTAGTAGTACTCATGATTGTTTTGGTTCGGTGACATAATTTAAACCTACCAAAAATGGCTTTCAATTTTATCAGGGAACCTACGGTTCCCCGAACCCCTCCCTTAATATCCGTAACTTAGGGAGGGTTTCGGGGAACCGTAGGTTCCCTGATAAAATTGAATTGCATGGCCCAAAATCGTATATATTGTAAGAAAGAATCAACACAATGCAGAATCAAGCCTTTAAGTGCGTCATGGACTTCACGCGGCGATACAACATTGATGAGTCGCACTCAATCAAACATAGTATGGAAGTTATGCAATTTGCGGAGAATATCCTGGAAAGCGAACTTGCCGCAAATCCAAAACTGGAACAGCATAGACATATCATCTTGGCATCGGCGATTTTGCACGATATGTGCGACCATAAGTATGTATCGGACGAGGCCGGTGCAATAGCGGAAATGCGGGAATATATGAAAGACTTCTTTACGGATGCGGATTTTGACGTCGTCGTATCAATTATTACAGCGATGTCATACTCTAAGGTGAAGAAGAAAGGGCATCCGGATCTAGGAGAGTATCAATTGGCGTATCATATTGTGAGAGAGGCGGATTTATTGGCTGCGTATGACATAGATCGTTGTATTATTTATGGTATGGCGGTTGATAAAATGACGTATACGATGGCGGTGGAACGCGCTACCGTACTCTTTGCGGGACGGGTGCTAAAATACCGTGTTGATGGATTGTTCGTGACAGCATGGTCCCAGGCAAAATCGCTGGAACTTCATAACTGGGCGCTATCACGAACTGCATTTGTTAAGAAGTAGTTGTTTTTAAAAAAAACATAAACTGTATATTATTTTTATTCATCCAATGTAATTTTCTCTTTGTCAGCAACGTATGCATTTGTCTTATAGTGTTCTATTAGTTTTTCATCATATTCAAATAAATACTGACATTTTTCTACTATAGATTTCATTGTACTAGACGATAAACTAATGTTTCTTAATTTTAATAATTCGCTTTGATATAATTTATTGTCTTCTTTTAAAGATTCAATATCTTCGTACTGTTCTCGTTTGAAATCATTGTATTCACAAACTTGTTCGTCGGTCAATTGCTTATATGAAGACATTTCATTTTCCTTTTCAGTATTGTTATCAAATACATACATTTTTCCATTACGATTATAATGGTCGTTTTGTTTATGAATCAAATGATGTGTTTTAGTTGTTACATCAAACACAACTCTTTCATTGTTTTTTTTCCATTTACAAGTGAAGACCGAACCCCTTATTTTATCTATACAAAGATCGTTACTTATTATTTTTCTGTAAAATAAATCAATTAATTCGCTCTTTATAAAGTATTTGAAATCTTCGTCTGAAATATAAGAATATATACAAGAAGTATTTGTAGTGTCATCTAAGTAATCCAAAAAATCACCCATGTAACAACTCGTCCATACCTTTTTATTCTCTAATATGGTTTCGCTATAATTATCTATTCGTTTTGTAGTTTCAATGCATACTTCTTTATAAAAATAAAACGAATTGTTCTGTTTATCTTCAGGGTGCGCTTCAATATCAATACATCCCGATATTCCATTATACAATGGATATAGAGAACTTATACCGAATTTATGAAATAATAAACAACTATATCTCGTAGCATCATCATTATAAACTTCCATATCAAATTTTTCTTCCGATAATTTATCTTTCGGTGTAAATAAATATCGTAGATCAATCAATCCGTTTCTAATATCATTCAATTTACTCATTGTTTTATTTGTAACTACTCCTTTATATACATCACAAAAAAATACTTTACATGGCGCTAACTATCTCAATAAAATTGCCGTCTTTAAGTATGAAAATCAATAAGTGTTAGAATTATTTGGGATGTCTGTATTATTAATAGGTTGAAATTTTTTTTGGACATTCTTAAAATGTCCAAAAATCATTTTGCCGACTTCAAAAATCTGGAAAAACGCACTTCGCAGCATGATGCTTTGAAAATTAATGATACTACAAATTTATCAATAGCATAATTTTTTTCAACACGATTAATTTAGGGATTTATTTTGTTAAGGGATAATATACGAATGTTAACAAAATCCTCTGAAAAAATCCCCAAATATACATGCGAATTATGTCACATAGAAACCAATAATAAAAAAGATTACAATAAACACTTAGCAACACGTAAACATCAAAATAATCTTTCTTTAACGACAATTAACATTCAATTACCCGAACCAGTTTCGCTACATACATGTAGCGTATGTAACAAGAATTATAAGTCTAGAGTTGGACTTTGGTATCATCAAAAAAAATGTATTCCGAAATCAGAAGACAATAATTCTATTGTGAACCGTTTGCTTGACGAAAACAAGGAATTGCGAAATTTTATTATCGAACAATCGCGTGTGTTAACAGAGCACCAAAAGGAAACTTCAGATATTATTAATAAGGTGGTTGAGCTGACGAAGACTCCTAATACAGTAATCAACCAAACGACAAATAACAACAACAACCAACGATTCAACATCAACGTGTTCCTCAACGAAACATGCAAGGACGCGATCAACTTCTCCGACTTCGTAAAGAACATCCAAATATCCTACGAGGAGCTGGAGAACAATGCGCAACTCGGCTTCGTAAATGGTATTTCCAAGATATTTTTAGACAACTTGAAGCAGCTTGATGTAAACGAGCGACCGATTCACTGTACGGACGTGAAGCGTGAAACGATGTATATCAAGGATGAAAATGAGTGGACGAAACAATCAGACGACGATAAACTCCAGAAGGCAATACAAACGGTATCCTATAGGAGTATGGGTAAGTTGGCAGAGTGGAAAAACGAGAATCCGGATTACAAAGATTGTAATTCCGAGTTCTCACAAAAGTGTCTGGATATACAACGTCAAACACTTGCGGGAAGCGATCGCGGCGTTTACTATCCGAAGGTGATCCATGCGCTAGCCAGAGAGGTTGTGGTCGAAAAATAAGGGGAACCATTGGTTTCCCCTAAAATTGAAACCATGAAACTGGAATAGAAATGAAGACACAAAACCAACTAAAAGACTATGAACCCAGACCAGTACAGTGCACTTTGGAGGAGTTCGGCTCACGAGGCCGTGCCATATACGGACGATTTCGCAGAACCACTTCTGGTATTTCCAGAAGTGATTGATGGAGCACTCGGTCAGGGTAAGGCGACCGAGATTTATATTAATATTTCAATCAACGAAGCTACTGGAATGGGTGTGATGATCGTCAGGGATAATGGTATTGGAATCGCGAATGAGCGTCGTCTCTTGCAATGGGCCGCAAAGGAGGCAACCGATAACATGCACCGCAACGGCCATGGATTGAAGAAGAACTTTACGAAGTGGAATTCGGACTACGCAACCGCGAAGTGGGAGATAAAATACAGAAGGCGTGGTAAAAATATGCAGGTGATTTCGGCTCCGTTCCTCGGTCCGGATACGCAAGTTATAGAGGAGGAGGAGGATGAAGTAACCTTGATGCCATCTGGAACGTCCATTCAATATGAATTTAATATGGCAATCCTTGGTAATAATAATAATGCGAGTCCGAAGTCCCTATATTATGATATTCGCGAGATCATTCGCACACGGTATTCTAATGAGAAGTTGAGCGCCGTCAAGATAAGCTTGAAGATTGAGGCGGGTGATATGACATTGAGTGACTCTAGTCATGTTGATGATACTCTCAGATGGAAGTCTTTCCACCAGACAGTGAAGGAATCTGGAATCGTGGATACACTACTGAAGCAACACCGTGTGAATATTGATGGAGGTTACTGGGTATTTGATCTATACAGGATCAATATCAGCGGTAAAGAGTCGGCTATGAAGAGGTTGAACGCACAGGCGGAGTTTCCTACGTATGGTAATAGGAATATGAATTCGTCTCGGGTCCACATTTCGCTGGACGGGCGCATGATTGAAGCGCCTCCGATTTGGAAATTGGCAGGTCGTGAATCAAACCATAATGATTTCAATGGACTCATCGGGTTTGTGAATTTCGTATCTAATACGCCGGCTGACTTTGCAAAGATGCCGATTCCATGCACGACAAAGGTGAGTTTCTATGAACCGGGCATAGTATTTAAGGAGTTCGTTAAGGATGTAGGACTTGTAATTCGTAATACTCTACAGGCAATGCCTCCTCCCCCACCCAGACCTCGCGCTCCTGTTCCTGCTCCTGTTCCTGCTCCTGCTCCTGTTCCTGCTCCTGTTCCTGCTCCTGCTCCTGCTCCTGTTCCTGCTCCTGCTCCTGCTCCTACTCCTGCTCCTGCTCCTCTTATGCGCCAACTGTCAGTATCCACACGTCCTTCTGCGCCCGCACCGGTTCGTCCTTCTCCAGTACAGTCACCTGTACCGGCCACGTCTCAAACGCCCGCGAATAGTCCAACACTAACGTTTAGACAGACTCCAGCTAATATTTTGATAATTGAAAACCAGGATATCATATGTACGATCCCATACAAATCTAGCTATAGGACTACAGAAGAATACTATAAGCAAACGCTGGATAATATTGGATTAGAGCGTTTTAAGCGTTGGGCGTTAGAACAAGCACGAGTAAATCAACAGTTGAATTGAATTATATTATATGAAGTTATTATTATTTTTTTTAATCTATATAATTATATAGATGTTGTCATCGGCAGCACAACCTGTGCCAGTGGGTAGAACTTGGAGATTGATACCCGATCCAGTAAATAACCAAGGTTTTATTTTGTCAGACGGCACAACTGATGCGGCTGGAAATTACACAGGATTTCCTATAAAAACCATCTTACCCAGTATAGAAGTTTGTCAAGATGAGAGAATAGGCGACATGGTAAAAGATATGGTAGGCGCTGGTGCGGCATTGGAAACCTCAATTCTAAGAGATGTAATTCTCCCGGCCTATGTAGGACAACCAAGAAGACCCACATCAACCGCATATTATAATTTTTTAATGGTTAATAAAGAAGCCTCTCAAAACCAACTAAAACCTTATATAACAGATGGTATATTTGCACGTTCATCAGTTACGCGCAAGGGCATCTGCGATGTCGTTATTGTAGTTCCAGAATCTGGCGATAAAGGTGCGCCTTTTAGCACACGTTACGATCCGAGCAATCCAGGGTCAGTTCGTTATTTGAATACAGGCGCGATTCCTATGGATCCTTCTTCATCAAACGCTGGCGGGAATCCATTAGTATGGCCTCCTAGAGGAGATACTGTATCTTATGGTGCGGATTGTTTATCTAGGTTTGGATTACCGAATGGATTGACGTGGCAAGCAACAACTTTGGGCGACAATGCATTTGAATATACAATTGACCCTCAACCAATCGGAAATCCAGCACCTCCGAGACCATTCTTGAGTAATAGCATCCCTAGTATAATCACAGAAGGTAATAGAGCGCGTATGCAAAGATTTTTAGGTTTATTACAAAATGGATCATTCCCTCCTGGTATAATTCCAGAAGCATTACAATCTACTATTTATAAAGAAGAGGGCGATTTAATGCAAATTTTAGAATATTTATGTTTTTATTATGCAGGTTACATATACACGTTCGAAGATCCAGACCCTTTTGACCCTCTTAGAGAAGGTAACCGTAAAAAATCGGTTATGGTAACCACCGATGAAGTTGTATTCAAGATATGCTGTGATCTTGGTATACCATGTATATACACAGGAGGAAAATCAGTAGACCCGGAAACTGGCGTACACATTTCAGGGTATGGTGCCTATAAATTCTATAATCCCGTAATAGATGCATCAACCGCATTTAAAAATACAATAATGAATATATTCAATAATAAAAAGGGAATAAATGACATACAGATACAATTACTAGAAGATATAAAATGGAAGGACCGCTTAAATAAGAACATATATTATTATAAACAAGGCGGCAGAACTCATGGAATGAGAGTTTGTTTCAGACCAACAAGTCAGAAAAATATTGAAAACTATAACAAGCATATATATGATTTAATCGCTGGAATTATACGTAAAAACGAAGCACTAGAGGGATTAAAGGATGCAGCATTAGCACGTATAGATAATGTGATTAACGATCCTGGTATCGCTGAGGAAGATAAGAATGCCGCCATAGCAGGAATAATACAGCAATTTGACGAACAATCAAAACAGTTTTTGACAGAATTGTATGTTGACAAAACCAGGGCGCATACTTCCGTAGATGCCGATGCAATTAGCGTTGTATATAATTGTATAGATGTCCCATTATGCGCGAAACTCACATCCGGGTTCAATGGTGGTAGTAAAATAACTGGCGGAAATGGTTTTAAAATTGAAGATTTTAACATTACGCCCGAGGAAGGTCGAGATAATAGTTTGAGTCAGGAATACCCTGCATATTTTATTACTAAGATGGAAGATGTAACTATTAGCGATTATAACGTATTATTAATAATATTTTTAGGTTTAAGGGATGCAATTAAAAAACATTTTACTGATAATATAGGAGTCCAAGCTGATGATTCGGTAAAAATAAATAACTATTCAACTGTGAGTGCGAATTCTATATGCGCTAGCATATACAGTCGTTATGCATACCTTGTTTCATTAATTAATAATTTACCGAGTAGTTCTAAACCAGACTACAATTATACTCTAAATATAAAACAATTATGTCATTTTGCCTCATTAGAAACCGCTATAATAGAGACGCTAGATTTAATTGGTATAGACCTTTTAGATGTAGGTGCGCCCCTTTATATAAACAATTTATATGCTAGTAACTATAATTTAAACCCAGAAGGATATATAACGGCCTCTGTAACTCAAGATGGATTTGGATCTATTAGTGCCGTGCCCGTGCAATCAGCATACGTAAATGCTATGTTAAGCGCGATTATTTTTTTACAGCCAGATAAATCATATAATGCTCCAGGACTGCATCGGTTTACTTACGGCGCAGCTGCAGCCCAGGCAGTTCAGATGCCACCCCAACTTAGCAGTAACGTTAAAGTGCCGTGGTCTTTGTCTCGTACAGTATCTGATCCCTACCCTGCCTTATCAACGCCGCCGCCGCGAGAAGCGTGGCCTTTGAAAGCTTCTACAGTACCATTCACTGTATACACTGGCGAACAAAAATTGCCACCGCCGCCACCGCTTTTCGGTCGTGAAGTATCATTTGAACCCAACAAGGTTAATCGCCCATTAAAGGGTCCTAGTTCATTTAAAGATAAACAAGTGGATCCTTCGCGGCGGGATTTAAAAACAAAATCTGATGCTGATCCTGATGAAACTAGAGAGAAACTGAATAAGGCTATAACCGCAGAAAGACGTCAAACGAACCAACTTAGACTCGCTCAACGTAGAGGGTTGCGCGTAGGCGGAAAAAAGCGAACTAAAAAAAACAAACGATCTAAAACCCAAAAATCAAAGTCCAAGAAAAACAAAACGAAGCGCAAAACAATATAAACAATAAGCCGTTCTAATACGATAATAATGAGCTCGGATAAAGTATTAGAAATCCATAGCGTCCAGGTGTCGCCAATAAGGAATATGATTACTGCGCTCAAGGATGTACTGACCGATGCGTCAATCACATTTACGAAGCAGGGAATGCGAATTGTGAATTTTGATAAAACGCACACGATTTTAGTAAACGTTATGTTGCACGCCGACCGATTTGAGAAGTACCGATGCGACCCCGATAAGATCATCGTTTGCGCGAACACACTCCATCTTTTCAAGGTTATTTCTACGATGTCAAATGATGACACTCTCTCTATTTATATTGACAAATCCGATTATCATGATGGTATTGTCTCGCACCTGGGTCTGCAGTACGACAATGGTGATATTAAGCAGAGATACAACCAGAAGCTCCGTTTGATTGAGCCAGACACTGAGGAGTTTGTTGTCCCCGATGTAGAATATTCCACTGTGATTAATATGCCGACCACCGATTTCCAGAAGATCATCCGCGATCTCACGGGAATCTCAGATAGGATCACGATCCAGTCGGTGGGAAGCGATCTCATTTTCTCATGCGAAGGCGATTTCGCAAGTTCGCGCATTTTGCGGTCGGAATCTGGTGGATATATGGAGTTTATTAACAAGCCGGATGCATCGGTCGTAGTCCAGGGCGAGTTCTCTCTCAAGAGTCTGAGCCATTTCATCAAGTGTACTCCGCTTTGTAGCCAGCTGGAGCTATATTTAGGAAACGACCTCCCACTCATCGTTAAGTATGATGTCGCGAGCCTGGGTGAGATTCGGATGTGCTTGGCGGATTTACCCTCGGCGTAAATAAAAATGCGCGTATAGTATATAAAATGGCGCGAAAGAGTCGTGTTAGACGTCAAATAAAATCTCGTCGTACCCAGAGGCGCCGCCTCCTTGTAGGAGGCAAAACCCCCATAGCTAACGTACAATTTAACGAGAAGGCAGAGTCTTTATCGAAAAATCCATTCAATATGGTATTGGAATTTAATAATGGCTACGTAAAATATGGAGACGTTAAGATAGGTATATATAAAGATAACATGCCCGAACGATATTATATGGTTGAACCATTTGTGCCTAACGTGAATTTGTATGGCAGGCCGCTTACTGAGGAAGAAGTTGAGAAGCATGAGAAAAAACAAATTAAAGTGAAGCCGGTTGTTAAAAAATCATCATCTTACTATGGCATATTAAGTTCGTTAGTCACACCAAGAACGACGGTTGAAAATGACAAAAAAACACCATATTCCACGTTTAGTTCATCTGATTAAAAAAACTATTATATGATATTAATTATATCATATAAAATCGCTTTAAATTTAGAATTCAGGAGCATGTGTCTTAAACAAGCAGCCCTGCTTCTGTAGATTAGGAATATCAATAATCACACTAGGATCCTGTAGCGTGCAATTCTCCATCCATATCTTAACAATACAAAAACTCCGTTTGGGAGAAACGGTTATACCATTAATAAATTTACTATTCTGACGATTCACACAGAGCGTCTCGCCACACATGGCATAAAATAATGCCTTCCAAACCTCATGAACTTGTTTGTTAAGAACCTTAAAAGAAAAACAACCGCCTGTACGATTCTTAGGGTCCTCCCACATGGGGGTGATTCCTGATCGCATGGCAAATAGCATAGAGAATTTTACAATATGATCTGTCAAACTCTCATTGATCGCAATTACATTCTCAACTGTACTAATGTTTCCCATAATGACCTTGTAACTTCCCAAGTCCCAGCTTTTGTCCTGTGGTAAATGGTAATACAGATCCCATTTACCAAGTAATTGGTTTGGTTCCATTGTATCCCGTATACTATATACAGATTATATCTTTAAACCCTTTTTTCGTATTCTGTGTTACCAATAAGAATATATTCACCCGCCGTCAATGTCAACATTCGGATTTTGGAATCCATTATATCCAAAACGTACCGATCGTCAAATACATACTCCTTGGATTGATATTGTAGGTACCGTAATACAAAGCGCGATGACAAGATTTCATTTCCTACTAAATATATTGCAGGATCCAGTTCAATAACGATGCGGTCTGACATATCAGGGTGTGTATACTCAACGCTCAAAAAGTGTTTGCGTGATTTCACTAATTCCACACCATAGTCGCTCTTATCTGGTCTAAATATGCGCGAAACAATCTTGTCTTTGTCGCGCATAAGTAGTAAGTGTTCGGAACCAATGTCCTTTGGTATGCCACCAGCGAGTACATTAAATGTACCCTCCAAATGCGGAAGGAACACTGGATCAATCGGTATATATAGTTCCTTTTCTCCTGAAATACACATGTATGAGTAATTAGGCTCAATCTTATACGTATAAATTCGCGAGCGAATCTGATAGATCAGGTTACGAATCCAATATACGAAAAGGCTATTCTCCAAACAATACATCCACAACCAATACATGTTTATTTGTATTACTGTGTATACATGCATTAAATATAAACCGATTGTTACGAAGGTTTCATTCATGCTATACATTGATATACAGAAATGTTTTTATATACTCACATAAATAAAAATATATGGATATTCTAGGAAATGTCAAAATATAAAAACGGTCTTTTCATATTCAGGAGGGATTTACGAATTCATGATAATATGGCGTTACATCATGCAACTCACGAATGCGATAACGTGTATACATGTTTCATATTTACACCCGAACAAGTGGGGCAGACAAACCAATATAAGTCTGATAATGCCATACAGTTTATGATAGAGAGTTTAGAAGATCTAGCTGCGGATATCCATTCGGCTGGAGGCGAGCTTCATACATTTTATGGTAAGAATAATCCGATCGTACGCGGAATTATAGAGGCACTCAAAATAGATGCTGTATATTTCAATCGCGATTATACACCATATGCGCTTATTCGTGATGATGATATATGTAAAATGTGTAAGAATATGGATGTAAAGTGTACCATGTATCAAGATTATTATTTATATGAACCCGGAACAATTAAGAGTAAATCCGGTGATATTTACAAGAAATTCACACCGTTCTATGAAACTGTTCTCCCATTGCATGTGGAAGACTCCGTAGATACAAAGAAGTCCGCACTTCGTTCAAACAAATCTAGAATATTATTCTCGCAAATACCAATGTCGGGAGCCAGACGGATTCTGGTAAAAAAGAATGATAATGTATTGGTACACGGCGGGAGAACCAACGGTTTAAAACGTCTGTCCGAGGTGAAAGAACTCAATAAAACGTACGCCGAAACTAGAAATATATTCGCCACTAATACATCACTGTTGTCGGCATATATAAAGTTCGGTTGCGTTTCGGTTCGCGAAGTATACAAGAAGTTAACTGGCGAACTAAGGCGACAGCTAATATGGCGAGAATTCTACGCACATGTTCTCTTCGGCTATCCGGAACTGGATCCGAAAAATCATTTCAAATGGAAGAATAACTTACGTCAGTTTGATTTGTGGTGTAGAGGTAAGACGGGATTTCCAATTGTTGATGCGGCAATGCGACAGATGAATGCAACCGGTTGGATGCATAACCGCGGACGTTTAGTAGTTTCTACTTTTCTTATCAAAGGGCTGTTGATTGATTGGAAATGGGGCGAACAATACTTTGCGAAAAAACTAATAGACTATGATGTAGCGAATAACAATGGAAACTGGCAATGGATTTCTGGAACGGGTGTGGATCACATGCCCTATTTCCGTGTATTTAGCCCGTGGGTCCAAATAGAGAAATTTGATGAAGAAACGGAATATATAAAAAAATGGGTGCCCGAACTTGCGGGTGTCAAACCTAAGGATATTGCTCGTTGGCATATGGTACATTCAGAATACCCAGATGTTAAATACCCCAAACCGATTGTGGATTTTAACGTCCAATATCATGAATATTTGAAGCGATATTAATAAAAATATATGTGCGTAATATATACAAGACGCAATGGGAAACCCCTGGATGGATTTTTTAGCTGAAGAGAGAGGTAAGGATGAGAATAAGGATGTTCCTCCGATGGAGTTATCCAGTCACGTAAGGCCTAAGTATGATGCCTGGAAGGCTGAGCATGGGATTGTTAGTTCCGAGGTTGCGAAGGCGGAGCCCGCGGTCATTGCTAAGCCTGTCAGGAAGAAGCGCAAGACGATGAAGAAGAAGGCGAAGCCTAAGTCTAAGAAACCTATGCGGGGAGGCAAGTCGCGCAAGCGTTAAACAACAAAATTGAATATATTTGATTGGATATGATTTAGAGCATCCAATCAAATGAACCATACATCCACAGACTCCACTGACGACGGAAATAATATTGAGGCAATCGCAGTAATCTGCGTTGTGATCTTCATGATACTTTGTATGATAGTTGCGTGCAGGAAACGCAAGGATAATTTCCAAACAGACATGCATAGACACTCGCAAGTGTATGGAAGAAACCCAAGACAATTTACTATCTCTGTATAAATATATGCCGTGCAGATATAGCGAGATCTTCGGAAAGGTTGGCGAGGGGGCGCATGCGTACCGGGTGTTTGATATAGCAATTGTTGATGTAATTTTTACGATCATTGGCGCGTACATAATTCATTTCTTTTTACCACAGTATAAGTTCATCCATATACTTGTCGCATTGTTTATACTTGGCATCGCATTACATCGCTTTTTTTGCGTGAGGACGACGAT